>OLQN01000442.1_pt1 | contig 36720 bp, 31 predicted proteins | sample 1673181 | NCBI WGS metagenome assembly OLQN01 (sample SAMEA3136763, study PRJEB25190) | human gut metagenome | biome: human gut; feature: human-associated habitat; material: faeces | place: Austria | collected 2013
TAACCTTAATGTCAGCCTGATCCGTGAACGCTGCACCAGCAAACATGGTGAATGCACAAGCAAACGCCAGCACCAGTGCAAGAATCTTTTTGAGATTCTTCATAGGGGAATTCCTCCTTATAAAATTTTTCGAGTTTTCACTCGTCGCTTAGTATATTACCATAGTCAAACACAAGGGTCAAGCGCAGTTCACCATCCGTAACATGAATGTAACATTACGTGTAATATTACAACTGGCACTGTTGCATTTCTATATGCCTATTCTATACTATATAATAAGGTATACTTTGCGTGACAAGTCATTACGCCGTGCAAATATAAAAGATGCTTGTTAAAGTTTCGCACGAATCTTTCCTCGCAGCCACCGCTTCTCATCCACGAACGACCGGATTTGCACGACTACCCTATCCCCTACTCTGAACTCGTCGTCACTGAACTGCTGGGCATACCGGCAGACCACCGTGCAGCCGTCAGTCAACCGGCAGAACACGCCACCGGCGTATTTGCTGGAAATGATAGCAATACGGCTGGAGCCTACGGGATGCCGCATCTCTGCGTTTAGATACGGATCGGTGCCTACATCACGAACAGACAACGCCAGCATATCCTCGCTGACGCTGATCACTTTCGCCTGCAGTTGCTGACCTGCATGATATTCTTCCCGCATATCAGCAAGATAGGTATAGCTCATTGCCTGTTGGCCCATTGTCACATCAAATCCGCAGGCAGTTACCGTAATGCGTGTCGGTCCGCAGGCCAGCACAGATGCGGATACCACATCGCCCTCGGAAATATGCTGTACATTCAGCGCGTGCCACCGCTGCTGCTCCAAAGCTAGCGAACGAGCCGCGATTGCACACTCTCCCTCGCGGTCTACGCCAATGATGATATAATCCACGTCCGCGCCGATCACGCTGTTCAGGTTAATGCCGGTCGGCTCGATCCAGAACAGCGGCAGCGGGATCAGCACCTTTACCAGATGCCGCATGACCACCATGCAGGTCAGCACCTGCTCAGGTTCATCGTCGGTCGGAAACGGAATACTTTCCAGACCGATGACCGTATTTCTCAGCAGCGAACGGGACGAGAAGGAAGCATAAATTGCGTTCCATTCTTCGCGCTCATCATCAGACAGATTGCGGTCCAGTTCGGAAAACGCAGTTGCGTTAAACGCTTTGCGCGAGGTCGAAAGTCGTTCCAGCAGTTCTTTGTTATCAAGTTTCATGTTGTTTTCCTCCTCCATGTTGTTGTAATGTCAGTTTTCCGGTATGATCCGGATAGGCCACCAGACACGAGAAGTGCGGTGGAATGTATGCCGCCTGTGCCACATCATCCAAAAGCAGCACGGTAAGTACAGATTTCTGGGTTGCAGCTTCTTTTTTGCCCGGCAATGCAAACAAATCCTGTTTTTGCGAAATGTAAAATACCCGAACCAGCAAGCCGCTTTGTTCTCCAAGCGCATACAGCGCAGTATGGGATTCACGGTGAAACAAAAGCGTTTCTCGGGGCAGAATGGCAAAGATTAAATCCAATGCCTGTGGAATGAATGGCTCATAATGTGGACCAACTGCTGAGATAATGCCATCGAACTCCCGCAGATACCCTGCGTCGCGCAGCTGGCGGCAGATCGGAGCTATCGCATTCGGCGAAATATCAAACTGTCGGCGCAGCAGCGGAAGTACCTGAGATTTTCTCATACAGCTGGTGACATTCAGCACTTTCAGCAGATATTTCTGCTGTGGGCTCCAGAATCTCATGTATCGAACCTCCGTTTCAGCCGATTTACCACCGGATCGAGCATTTCCTCACTGCCGTACTCCACAATACAGCTGAACAGGATTTTAGCTGTGTACACCAGCGAGTTCTTGCGAATCTCGTTTTCGTTGGCTTTCATGCGAGCCAGTGCATTTTCTGCAATCTCGAAATCCAGCCGCCACAGTTTCTCCCTCACGTAATCCTGCGGATAGGTGCAAATGCCAATACGCAAGCCATCGTAGTAATATAGCCAATACAAGCAGTCATGCAGCAAGGCGCGTTCGTCATCGGCAAACGCTTGAACCTCCGCTCGGCGCTCAATTTCCTGCAATTCAGCTTTCTCGCGCGTTCGACCGACAAACGAATCTCCTTCAGTATAACTCATCTCTGTATTTCTTATCTCTTTATTACTTGTGTGCCGATTCTGCATGTCTAGACCTGCAGATTTGGCACTTCTAGAAGTGCCATTTTGGCATGTCTTGAACTGCGATTTCGGCAGGTCTTGTTCAGACGTTCCAGATTCCTTCTGGTTGTTTTCAGACATCTGTGCATCGTTTTCTCCGGTTTCCACCGTCATTTCTTCACTTTCTTCCGTATCCGGTTCATTTTCCAGACCTGCCATTTCGGCAGGTCTGCTTTCATCTCTTTCATCTGCGGAGAACGGAGCGCAATCATACGAAAATGCAGCCTTTTCGCTGAATTGCACTTCGGCGAGGTAAATGCGATTCGGCAGGCCGCGACCTTGTCGCTGTTCCCAGACCAAGTGTTTTTCTGTCAACTCCTTGAAACACGCAATGGCTTTCTTGTACGAAATCTGCATTTCCTGAGCCAAGTCCTCGCGGGTATAGATCACATATACCTCGCCATAACGATTGATCCAGCTATTACGGCGCGAAAGCTGAAATCGATTGAGCAGGAACGTGTACGCTACCTTGCTCTCAAGCGTCATATCTGAATAGCCGCTGTCGCTGAACAGCCAGCGCGGCATCTGCATATGGTAGTACGATATAACATCGTTCAGTTTTATCAGCCCGAAGGATGGGCGGTTTTCATTGATTTGCTGATTCATGGCTCTTTATCTCCTTTTTCCAGTTCATTTTGTATCTCTTGAAAGCGTTCATTGGTAAATAAATATGGCATCGCGCAATCCTCTTCATCCAAGTGCAGCAGTTCAGGATAGGTTGCCTGTGTTGCAGGTGCCGGTTTTATCGGCTCCGCTTGCTGTGGTTCTGGAATCTGTTCTTCGTTGAATGGTTCGACTGGCTCAGTATGACTATGGTAGTCCGAGATAGACACCGGCCGCAGCTTCTTGAAATCCGCAAACTCCGGCGGTGTTACCTTATATAACAGCATGGGAAACTGTCCGCGGAGCATAACAATACTTTTGGCATTATCCAGACGCAGCACCTCATCCGGCTGCATAAGAGCACGTTGGGTATTACTGCATGTTTGTGAGTACGGGCGGGACAGGTTCGCAACCGGCGAAAAAAGCGGTGTCTGCGGCTGCTGGTTGTTGGTGACACGGATTGTTGTCATACCACATTTGTCACTCACAAACTTTGCGCTCGTGAGGTCATTCACACCAAGGCAGATTGTTGCATCACAGCAAGCTGCGATCTCCTCCCACTCGTGGCGCGGGTACATATCTGCAAGCTGTGCGATGGACTGCACGATGACGATACAGTTCATGCGGAAACCGCGTGTAAACGCGATGGAACGCTTGAAGTCACCCAGCTTGCCGATAGACGGAAATTCGTCCAATACGAAATTGACCGGTATCGGCAGTTTGCCGTCCGCTGTTTCGCGCCGAGCGTATTGCTCCAGACGTGAGAAAATCATAGTGAAGAACAGTGAGGACAGAAAGGCGTAGGTGCTGTCCTGTGCAGACAAAATGCAGAAGTATGCACAAGGTTTGTGTCCGGGCAGTGTCAGGTCGATAGAGCTGTCTGCGGTAAGAGTGTCCACCAGCTTGTCCTGAAAGACGTTCAGACGGTTGCCGAGTCCAATTACGATATTGCCGCGCAGATTCTCTTTAGCCTGCAGGAACAGACCGTACGGACCTTTCGCGGGATGTCCGGCGGGCAGCAGATTGATCTCGCGGTCAATCTTAGAAAGACCGTTCTCCGTCAAGAGTGACAGTATCCGTCCAAGCCGACGTTGGGACAACGGTAAGCGATGGCCTGCACCATCCGTATCATTCTGGACATAGTACAGCAGTGCCGTTAACAAATTCAATTCAGATTTAGACCAAAAGTCTCCGGCTTCTTTTTCGTTCGAGGTGTTATTGATGATGGTGGATGCAATAATCGGTATCAGACGTTCATCGTAATCGGCTTCACCGATACAGTTCCAATGGTCAGAGTGCTCCATGTCCAAGAGATTGAATACGCGAACCTCATATCCCATATCTTCGAGATAACCGGCGGTACTTTCATACAATTCTGCTTTCGGGTCAGTCAGTATCATGCTCTCTTTTCGCTTGACGCACTGGAAGATGAGTGGTCGAACAAAGCCCCAGCTTTTACCCGTACCCGGTGCACCGATGGTCAGCATATTTCCGGCAAGGCCGCTTTTGCTGCTGGAGGCGATGTACTGCGAGAAACGGTTGTCGTCCAACGGATCATCACGGTGTTTGCCATATACGGTACCGGTAAGGTCGGGCAGCTTACCGACTTCCAAAACAGCTTTCATTTCGTCCAGTTTCATAAACCGTGAACTGCCGTGTGTAGCATCCGGTAAAATGTCAAACCCGCGCTTGTCCTTGACCGGATGATAACCGGACAGCCAGTTATAACCTTTTCGTGTCAGCAGACACGTCAGAACGATAATGGCAGCAGTAATGCCAAGACCGGTGAGTGTGAACGGTGCGATGAAGTTGCGGATTGGGTTCACGACCCAGATGCTTGTGATATTGCTGTTCGCATCCATAGACTGCTGAATGCCGAGCCGTACCGAGTTTACGATCATGCCGTAAAAGTACCATCCCATACCGCCGAGTACTGCATAGAGCCTCCAGTCCGCATTGTGCTTCGCTTTCCAACGTTCCAACCGTTTCCGGCATCGCTCTTCCAGTTTGGCGATATGTTCAGACAGCGGTGTCATAGATCAGCACCCATTTCGAGGATACAGAGCGCCTGCTCATCAATCACCGCGATATGGAAAAACGGCGGCGGGAATATCTGCGACAGAAAGCGCTTCTGACTTTCAAATGCGGCAAGTAATATACCATGATAGCCTGCGGCTCGTGCCTGCTGTGCCGCGCGAAACACCTGCCGCAGCTCCATATCCGCTACCACACGGGCCGGGATCTGAAATGCTGTGCTGAAGAAATCACAGTCGGACAACTGCGGTTCGGTAACCGGTGTACCCAGCATACGAGCCAGCCGCATACGATACTGCGGCAGCTTCATCAAGCGGAGCTGTAAAACACCGTCTTTATTGCACGGCAGTAAGTATGCCGGGCTGATCTGCTGATAGAACTGTGCGTAGCTGACCTTCTTGCTGTTCTGTAAGGGCTGATCGTCAAGCAGTGCACGGTAAATATCAGCGTAACTGCTGCCGCACAGGAAATATGCCTGCTCAGTACAGCCGCTGCCCAGCATGAACGATTGTGCACAGTCGATTTCTCGCTGAATGACAACTCTCTGAGCTGATTTCGGATAATGCACGGCAAACAACGTGTCACCGAGCCGTAGAAAGCCAGATACCAGATTACTGCCAAGTGGGTGCTGTCCTTCCTTTGCCCGCAGTGCTGATGCAGGGAGATAACCATCATGCTCTCGCAGTGCAGGAACTTCATCCGCAAACGGGTCAATGCCGGCAACATACATGGCAAGTACCACTTCGGCGTTTTCGAATCTTCGATTGACGCGCTGTGTATGCCGGTCTGCCTGCATAGAGAATCCCTGCTGAGTAAGCCACTCGTAACCAGCAGGTGTCAGCCGCCAGCCATAGGTTTCAGAATATGGCCGCAGATACTTTTGTTCTACCAGCGAATGCATAACCGATGAACGGAAAATGCCGCGAAATCGCCGCTCGCACTCATGATTGATGTTCTTGCACCAGCCGATCAGCCTCATAGCAGGCAGCATAGTTTCTGTTCGCAAATAATCGCCTCCTGTTCTAAAATTACCGCACCACTCTTAGCAGGTCGCGGTAATTACAAATCTGATTTTCGTTATTCCGGAACTTTTTTCTTATCTCAAGCAAAGTAATAACAGAATATTCTGTCGAAAAGCCAACATAATCATCTTTCGGTTTTGCCCTCCAACCTCGGCGGTAGTACCGCCGGGGTTGAGAGCCGATTTTACCGCACCATCCACGACTTTTTCACCTCAAAATAAGGCACCACATCGACCTCGGTAAACCCCTTTCCATCAGGCACACTGTCCAAGATCAGGCTGACGGTCTGGCTGTTGTCGTCCTCGAACAAAACACCCTTGAGCGCATTCAAAACACACTTCCATTCCTTGTTATCGGGGTCAAACGTTCGGTCGGAACGGCGTTTGTCTATATGCTCTGTAATGACTACAAAAGCGCGTTCATACCACGGCAGATTTCCACCGCCGATCCGGTGCTCATGCAACATTTGCAGGAGCGTGCTTTCGATGTATCCGGTCATATACTGGCGATTGCTCTGCAATAGCGTATTCAATCGAATACATGTCCAGCCGTTCTGAGTCACTTCTACTGAACACCGCTCTGCTGAGGGATACGGGAGAATATGCTGCAAATGCGCACGCTTGCCGGAGCGGAGAAAGTCACGCAGGCAATTCCTTGCTGAGAGTGTCGTACTTTCCATTTTACAGAGTAGTTCATCTGCCAGACGACTGCATTCCCGTGCATCGTCGGATTGTTTCAGCTGCTCAGAGAGCTGTGTCAGCTTCGCCAAATCTTTGTCAAACGGTAAGTCAATCATCTTCATTCAGAACCTCCTTCCTCGGGCGTTTTCGGCGGCGTGCCTCTTCGATATGCTGGCGCTGACGAATGCGGGCAATGTCGCGCGGATCGGTGGTGATCAGTTCATGCTCACGCGGCGATGCAATAATCTGCACGCCTAAACGGTTGCGACCTGCACACAGCAGTGCTTGTCCGCGCGTGAAATTGGCGTGCATCTGCATTTCCTCATCCGTGAGGTGGTAGTGCTGCTGAATGAGCATCGCCTCCTCCGGCTCGGTCATCAACGCGAATTTGATACGGCTGTTGTTGAGCAGTGCTTTGCCAAACTTACCGTTTTCGAGGGCAAAGAAATCCTCCAAGTCCTGCGAGGCGGCAATGGCTGATGCACCGTAGCCGCGAACTGTCTTAAACAGCTCCAGCACAAACTCCGCCGCCTGTGCATTGGAGCCTGCACCGATCAATGACCAGACCTCATCAAGGATAACGACCTTGTTCTCCGCACGAGACATTCGACAGTAATCCAGACAAATATCCGCAGCGAGCAGTGTACCGAACGGCAGAAGTTCCTTTCCAATCTCGGAAATATCCAGCACGATGTACTTGTTGTTCATGTCGATATTGGTTTCACCGCCGAGATTTGCTGCCGAACCATTGACAAATCGGCTGAGAATACCGGCAAGCGATCTCGTTTCTTCTCGCTCGTTCAGCAGTTCATAGAAGTCTGCCGGTGTCGGCTGCGGCTTCAGGCTGCCATACTCATCGTACAAACTGTCATTATCGCGGGTAATGCCGAATTTCTCATACAACCGCATCAGTTCCACATCCAGACGACTTTTCTCGTCCTCGGTCAGACCTCGCCGCAGCAGCGAAAAATAGATATGCAGACGGCTGATCTTATCGGCCAGCAGCGAATCTTCACGGGTGCGCGTACGGGTCAATTCAGCGTTGACATCCAGTGTACGGCGGCGGATTTCAAGAAAGTTAATGCAATCCGTAGAGGATGGAGCAAGCTTAATATACAGACCGCCAATCGCCTCACAGGCAGCACGATATTCATAGCCCTTGTACGGTGCGATAAGGAAAACTTGCTTGCTCTGCTGACGATAACGCATAGCGATCAGCTGAAGCAGATACGTTTTACCAGCGCCAGACATACCGAGCACGGTCATGTTGGCGTTGCTGTATCGGTTGCCGTCGAAAATATCCAGCATACAGACTGCGTGATTGCGTAAGTCCTCGCCGATCAGGATACCATTTTGCTCGCACAATTCCATGGAGTAAAACGGGAAAGCGGCAGCCGCACCGGAGAGCAGCGTATTTCTTCTCGCTTTGCGGGCAATCTCAGGTGCAAGCGATACGACCGGCAGGAATGAGTGAAATGCCTGTTCCTCCACATAATCGCATCGCTTACAGATAATGTCCTGTGACGAGCAAAGACGTTCTACTTCCGCAAGGCGCGTATGCAAAAGTTCAGGCGTTGCAGCTGTAATCTCTATCAGCGTGTACATATCGTAGTAATCTTCGTTGGCCGTGTTCATCTGCTGCTTGATATACTGACCAGCATAAATCGCACTGCCCATCTGCTCGTAGTCAGCACGGGTATCATCTACATCGCGCATACGACTGCGGCTCCAAATGGTCGAATTGGCGACCTTCGGCAGTATTTTCTCGCGTGGACGGCGCAGCAGAGTAGTAGAAAGCGAAATGCCGTCACCCATGCCAACAAGCGCCGCCAGCCAGCCGCCGCGTACAAGACTCTGATAACCGTAACCGGCAATATAGAGATAGGCATGGCATACCCCGTCTATCACCAGATAATCGCGGTACGTCATATCAATAGCAGACGGACAAATGAGATCCATTACGCGCGTAGTACCGTCTGATTGATCTGCTTTCTGCTTGTTCTTCTTAGCTTTTCTGTGTTTCTTCTGGCGTTTTTTCTTGTTCGGAGTCTCGGCAGCTTCCTCTGTAACGTTTATCGGTTCCTCGTCATCTTCCGAATCGCTTTCGGTAGGGATACCAAAGTAATCCTCCATCATCAGTCGAAAATCTACTGGCAACTTGATATTCCGCGAAGTCTGCTTGCAAAGCATACCGAATACGGTTTCTACCATCTGGTTGTCGATGTACTGCGGCTCTGCGACGGTCAACCCACAGCGTGCAAGGTAGCCTTTCGCGGTATCCGCAATTTGGTAGAGCGCATCTGCACGTTGTTCCGGTGTCTTGGCCGCAGGGGCCATATCCGGTTCAAACCGGTATGCGACAAAAAAGCGTGTGGTGAAGGCACCACCTTGGATCATACCGCGGACCTGCTCGATATTGTCCTCGATGCAGGCCTGACAGCTTGCATCTGTCTCGGCTGCGGCGTACTCGTTCATTCTTCGTGTGTACTGCTCCACATCGACCGGCTGCGAAAGACCAAGAATCTGCACACTATTCGGTGCGATTTTGAGCCATGCAGCAAGTGCTCCTACAATACGAACGCGCTCTGCCGTGCTTTGCAGAAAGAAGTTCATGGGCAGCACTTCAAACAGTCCGACAAGGCCGCCATCCCTTGTATAGATGATGCCTCGGTCAATATCTGCGATTGGCAGACTGCCCTGCAGGTCATCACTTGCGGCGACGAGTTTTTGCGGGCTTTGCGCGCCAAAAATCGCGTCTTTTATATTCATATTTGATCGTTCCTCCTTTGTTTAAGATGATTCGGCGGTGCTGCAGCCAACGAAAATATACGGACAGGTATCGGCTCAGCGAGTCGTCCCGAATACCAATCAGTGCAAAACCGCAGACCGGTACGAGAAGACACAGCGAGATTATAAGTTTGATGGTAAGCGATACCGTCAACTGATGTGCAATTAGCGTACAGAGACCCAAAGTCGGCGCCGCCAGAAGAACAGCTTCGATGCAGTTTCGCAGTTCAAACATACCGAGCACACGGCCCGCATCTGTGAAATTGACAGGAATAAAGTAGGTATCTTCATTATCCATCTGTAATCACCTCGGTTTCTGAAATGGCATCAAAAAGATGTTCCTGTTGCTCACGATAATCCGCGATGTTCAGAGCAGCCATGGCGCTCCGACGCAGAAGTACGATTTCGAGTGCGCGTGTCAGCAGTTCGATAAGGTGCGGTGTCACCGGACAATCCATCAGCTCAATCTGGCTGATGCGTTGGATACTGATACCGCTTGCCTGAGATAATTCAGACAGAGAAATTCGACATTTCATACGAAAAGTACGAAAGCGCAGTATCTGTCCGTTGTAATAATCTTCGTTCATTTTGCCTCCTATCCCAATACCCAGAAAGGTCCGCCGGAAGCGGCACCCTTGTTGCATTCATTCAGAAATATGTTAATATCCCACTCCTTTTGACTACGTTCATAGCTGGCACAGTCTGCGACCAAAATTTTGCCTTGGCTGGTAATTCCGCGCAGAACGATAAAATGACCACCTCTCGTAAAATGACCCTGACTCATAATAGCAATGACCAGTTTACCGTTCTGCAATGCCTGTACAAGTTGTTTTTTACTCTGACCGATACCGCGGCAAGGCACGCCCCAGTGAGCGGCACCGTCCGGAATCAGGCTGTGATAGCTGCCCGAACCTTCACAGCGGTGGCCGGTTTTGACCGACCACTCGCATACCTCTGGCGGTGTAACCGTCTTGTTGGTCAATGTAGAAATGCAGATTGCAAGCGAACTCGGTCCACAGCCTGCACCGGCAATAGTATTGGTCTTTCCATACATTTTGCTGCCCCAGCGGCTGTCATACTGGCTGAAATACACGACGTCTTTGGAGTTGCCGCGGCCGGTAAACACGATGTCTGACAAATCTGCATCGGCTGAATTGTCTGACGAACCAATCGGCGCAGAATAATCACTGTCCGAAATCGTGTCTGCGATAAGTCCAGCCCACGTTTTCTGCTGATCGTCGAATCCCAGCTTGTCCATAAGCTCATCCGGTGTCATATCGTAAATTACGAGTATGTAGCCAACCAGTTTGCCATCCTTATACTTAGGTTCGAGCTTGTACTGCATTTTGTCTTTCATGGTCTGAACGATCTTATCCTCATTCAGTAAGGCTACATTCTGTTCGTTCAAAACCGATGTAATCGCCACCTGCCAGTAGTCGTTGGTGTTGCCAAGCCGTGTTTCGATAGACAGGAATCCTATGTTTTTCGGCAATAGCGATACGAATAAATCTACCGCCTGCTGCTCCAACGAACGCTGCCGTTTCCACGAGGCATTCAGGTTCTGCGCCTGTGCGGTCATTTCCTGAATATCAGCAGATTTCACACTGGGTGCGTCAAACAGATTGCACGGTATCCCCGTCAGAAATAACAACGGTATCCCGAACAGGACAGCAGAAGCGGCGAGTACAGGCTTTACAAGCCGTTTTCCAGCTTCGACGGCCGTCGCAGCAGCGGCACCATGCAGACCTCCGGTAATTGCCGACTGTGCGATTCGTGCAGCAGACAAGAATGCCTGTTTACGGCTTGCGTTTTCGTCCTGCATTGCGGTTACCTCCGTTTCTGGGCATCACATCTTTGCGTTTGACCGGCTCTGCAGTACGGCGCAGTGTATGCGGTTGAGATGCAGGCGAAACCGGAGAGGTTGGATTGGGTGATTTGCTGCGGTTCTGCTGAGGCTTAACCGTAGGATTCTGTGCCGCAACAGGAGAAATATCCGGTCTTACAGCAGCAGGAACTCCTCGATTACGCTGCGGTGTCACATCCGGTTTTGCTGCGTGTGCAGGTGTGCGCCGCGATGTTGCATCCGGTTTCGTTGTTTGTACTGGTGTGCGCAGATGTGTATGATCCTGATTTGCCGGAGAAACGTTTTGGGGTACGGCTGCAGGAGTAACAGTATGATCAGAAGCAGGAACGGTATTTCGCGGTGTTTGAACAGGTACCTGCATATTTGTAGTATGGCTGCTCTGCGATGCATTCGGCATAATAGGTGCCGCCTTGGTGGTTGTCTGATCACGTCTGGAGTGCACTTGGGCGGAAGTATGTTCTGCTACAGCATGCTCTGCTTTCGATGTGTCACGAGTCATTACAGGACGCGGCGGTGTAACCGGACTGATTCGACCGGATTGCTGTCCGTGTGTACCGCTGTTTTTCTCCGTTTGCGTATTGTGCTCAATCGTTTGAGACTGAAGCAAAGTGTTTTGCTCTGTACCGTGTTCCGTAAGGCGAGAGTCTGCTGCGTGCTGCGCATTGGTATTTTGCACCACATTTTGCGGACTGTTTTGTGCAGTCTGCGTTTTGCTATTGGTATGCTGTGCCTGCGGCGTAATAGGCGGCCGCCCAGTCTGCGGAGAGATAGGCGGCTGGGGTTCAGCAAAATTGTGCGGAAGCGGCGGAAGATGCGGTGCAATAGGCGAAACGCGAGAAGAAACCGTCGGATTTGTACTGCTTACATGCGAAACGCTTTCGCCGTCAATGAAATCATCTGCGTCGATGCTGATATCTGCATATTGGTGCGGTGCATGAACCGGTGCTGTGCGCTGCGGCACAGTTCCGGCCGAACGGCTGACATTTACAGTGCTTTCAGCATTGTTGTTAATCTCTGCCGATGCTGTCTGCGTACTGGCTCCAGACGGTGCACCGATCTCGGCGACACGTCCGGTAGTGACCTGCCGATCTATGCCGTATGCCAGCGGATCGAAATAGCGTGGCTGCATTGTATTGGTTGCATGCGGTGGATTAGAAATGGTGTTTTTGATAAATTCTGCCGCATGATGAAACATCAGCGCGCTGAGCATACCCGGAATATGATGGTGACCCAACGGATCTCCGGTTGATGCCGGATTCAGTCCGATTCGCAGTATGATGCTGTCTATCTTTTTCGCAGTGCGAACAATGCCGGTAATCAACATGACCCATGGTACGATAGCGACACCGGTAGGCGAATTGGACATGGCAGAGAGCAACATTTTGACAAACATCACGTTTAACGCCATCAGCGTACACATGGATGCAAACATTCGCAGCCAACCGCGGAATATCTCGGCCGTGCTTTTTGAACCGCCCATCGCAAAAGCTAGCGGTGCGCAATACACCAATGTACACAGGATAACGTATCGTTCGGCTACCTCAAAAAACAGTTTGATGATCTGCCACTGCACATAAACATTGACCACGATCACAACCAGCCACCCTGCATTCGGAAGTAAACTAAAGAAATCTTCATCAAATGGCGTAAAGGAAACTGCACGCGGCATTTGGAGCAATCGCATAATAACCGCTGTAAGGCTTAGTCCGATATTACATATCTGTCTGGCGCATACCAGCAGAAAGCTGAACATTGCAGTCCGAAGAAACAGACGTGTGGGATCTTCAGCCTCGATTCCAACGCCGGATACCATAGAACGCAGTGCTTGATATGCTAAATTGCCTATCAGCAGTGCCCATCCAACCGCAAGAAGAATGGTGGCAATTTCCTTGATGATCGGTACGCGTGAGGCAAAATAAGATGTATCCGCACGGAGCAGTGTCAAAAGCTGCTGAAGCAGTTGCTCTACCATCTCGTACCACATGGCAGCAAGCCATTCAAATAATGCTTTGATAAGTTTTTCTAGAATAGGATGACCTCCTTTCTCTTGTCATAATGCCTCGAATTTCGTATAATGTATTTAATCCAGCGTCGCCAGACCGTCAAACAGCGGACGAACGTATGCAATAAATGCACCAATGCCGTTGATAATGACCCAGGCAAGCCAGACGCGTTTAAGCCAGTCCCACGCCTGATCAGCCTTCTGTTGCGTTCCAGAAAGCTTAGCACCTACGACTGCTACCGCGGACATTAATCCGGCGAGCACTGTAGATACACCGGCAATCTTGGTATATACATCTTTGATGATACGGTTGGCCACGACCCACATATCATCAACAGCGCCTGCATGCGGCAAGATGACCGCAAGTATAAGCACTAACAGTGCAATGCGGTACACAAGAAATAACCGCTGCATGAGCAGCGAATAGTTGATAGTTTTCTTTTTATTCATAGTGAAATGTCCTTTCGATAGAAATTTAATGGAGTAGAATTTATGTCTTTGACGCCAGAACTAAATGTTTCCAGATTGGTGATCCAGTTGGAGACTTTAGAAGACCGTTTACAAACAGGCGAACGATCTGTTAAGCTAAAGGCAGAGGCCCAACAAATCGCTCACAAAGCCAACAATGCACGTTCACTGCAGCAAAATTGGCGGCAGGAAATCGTTAAGCGTGCTCAGCGCATTGCGAAGCAGTGCGGAGAATAGAAAACGGAAGCTGAATGAGCTTCCGTTGACTATTTAATTTCTTTACCGATTACGCACAGACGGTAAGCCGGCTCGTTGGCAATGCAGGTAAGCAACGTGATACGGTTATCCGAGGTGGGATTTAATACTGCGGTATTAGTTGCCCCAATACGCCCTGCCGAGGTAACTCGATAGGTTCTCACGCCAAGCGAGGTCCGGTAAGTGATAACATCGCCGACTTGCACGTTCTTCAGCGTACCGAAATACGGCCACGAACCTCGATTGTGTCCGCAGAGTGCGACATTGCCATTCCAGGTGGATGTCCCGTCTACATGTCCTGCGCCTTTTCGCATACTTTCATAGGTTGCACCGGGATAGACATACGCGAACAGCCTGCGATTGCCAACAGAGACAGCGCCGAAGTGACCGTTAGTGCTGACAAGCTGTGTCTGCGCAGTGTAGCTGCCACTGCTGGTAGAGGTACCAGCGAGCCGGTTGAATGATATACCTTCCAGACCGTTCAGCTTTTCATCTGTGTTGATCTGCTGCTCGATAGCATCACCCCACGGGTCAATGTATGACCCAACAGGGATCACCGGCGAACCTTCACGCGGTGTTGTGCTGTCTGCATCAGTGCTCATGCTGTCCGACGGGATAATGATGGAAGCTCCACCGGAATTGTCTGCACTGTCAATGTCCAATGCGCGATTGGAGGATGTTGAGGTGTAGAAGTGGTTGGGATAGAGATCTGCCGTGTAATGATATTCGAGAGCGGCGGCACTAAAAATAGTGTTTTTGATGATTATTATAGAAAAAGCTATTTTTATAATATTTTTCATTATTTTCTCCTTAAACTGTATATTTAAGAAAGCAGAGTGCATATGACGGAAAAGAGTTTTTTATTTCCCATGGAAGTTGAAAATGATTCGGATTATCTTATCGAACTAAAGAGCATTTTTAATCGCTATCAAGATTTTTTACGTTCTGAGCTACCGAATTTATATATTCTAAATAGTCAATCTGATAATGCGAATTGGGATATCGATATGATATTGAAAAAAACTGACACAACATGTAAAAAAATCATTGATTGTATCGAACTCTATTATCGAGGAAGAATCTCGCAATCCCAACGGATTATTAAGGAAATTATTAATAGTATCCGAGTGAGTGATCAAAATAATTTCTTCGTTTCTACATTAAATCAGAGTTATGCAACTAGGAATATGGCTTCATTTCCATTTTTATCGATTATGTCTGATGCAGTTAACTGGAACCAAAAGAAAAGCAGTATCCCCCTTTCTTTATTTAGAGCACGAACAGATCAGGTGTCCCATTATTATGAAATGGGGCATATTCCCTTGAATATGCGAGAAAAAATTGGCACACAACGTTTTAGTATTCCAGGCATACCGTGTTTATATTTGGGTACATCTTCGCTTGATGTATGGGAAGAACTTAGACGTCCCTCGTTCCATGATTTGAATGTTTGTGCTGTTAGCTTAACTGAGCAAGGGAAACAACTATCTGTTCTAAATTTATCCACTGATATGTACTTGATTAAAAATATCCATTACGCATTAACTAAAATGCCACAAATGGAAACAACCATACGCAGCAAGTTGTACAATTTGCTCGAAACCTTATACTGCATCTGGCCACTCGTATGTGCAACATCATTCAAAGTTATTCAATCCACTAAATTATTTCATTCAGAATATATTATTTCGCATCTTATTATGCTGAATTTGAAGGAATTTAACATTGATGGGATTGCGTATACCTCAAAGCGTATAATGCCGCACGGGGATGGTTGGTCATTTCCTCAACTAATCAATATTGCCATTCCTGTATTTGATGCAGGAAAAAATCCGATACATGGTAAAGTATATGAATCTTTCAAATTTACGAATCCAAAGAATTTTGCAAAATATATAATATCTGAGGATCATGAGACAGATTTAATTTCAAAATATTCGCATTATTGTAAAATATCAGACGATAATATGCCTTGCAATTATAAGCATGTAATAATAGATGGAGTAGAAATAGATTATAAAAATACACCTTTTTGTCGTTTCGATAATTATCTCTGCCGATTTGAAGCAACACAAATTTTATAATTTCAAACACTTACTTCAAACGCATAATCACTTCCCACAAACGCTTCCACCACATGATGCTGTGCCCCACCGCCGGTTTCGATGGCAATATCTCGTCCAACAAGGCGTTTTGCCAGCTTGCGGCGAAGGATAACGGTATATTCCGTTTCCGCATGGCCTTGCAGCGCACTCAGCCGTATTCTCGGTGTTCTGACCCGCACAAACTGGCGGCTCACGACATCGTAGATACGGCGTTCTTCGTTGTAAACGTAAACGCGCGCTGTATGCCAAAGAATATATCGGATCACCCATAGAATCAGCAATAGCAGCAGTAAAACAGCCACTCCGCAGACGATCATAATCTGTGAAATTGTCACATCCGGATCGAGAAACGGCAGAATAGGCAGCTTACTGCCAACATAAGTAACCGTATATGTCACATGATCTACACTGGTTTTGCTGAGTGTACCACGGTACACCGCACTGGCCTGATAGCCAGTCGCCACCTGACGGCTGGTATAGGTTGTTTTACTGTACACCGCTGTTGCTGTCCAGCTATCCGGCACATCAGAATCCGAGACATTGACAGTCGGTGACCAGCTCAAACTGGTGCGCGGCAGGCTTAATCCATCAGCCTGTACCGATTCCGGTACCAGCGAGCGATCGTTATACGGCAGTTCATACGTTTTGGTTACGCTGTGAGGATGGCTGTCCGTCACTGTTTTGTATCCGGTTGTCTCTACTTTGATGCTCTGCAAATCCAGTGTCAAATCACCGATATAACCATCCTTGGTATATGACTTGGTTACCGGAAATTTGTCGATAACAGCGGATAAATCAGCAGATGAAGCATCAAGTGTTACTGTATCCTCTGCATCCTGCGTTTCCGTTTTGTGGTGCACAGTCTTATCCATGCGCTCATAGCGATACCAATAGCCATCCTGTTCAAAAGGCTGCTCTTTGAGTGCCGCCGGATCAAAGTCCGGCGGCATTTCATATGTCTTGGATAAGGTCGGAACACCGTTAATCTCAATCGGTTCTACGCTGACTGGCGTAAAAACCGCTTTATCGCCATCAAGCAATACTTGCTCCGTATCAACTTCTGCTGCGCCTGCCGCACTGACAAGCAGTGCGGCAAGAAGTGGCATCATCAGCCACCGCAGTCTCTTTTTCATCATAAATATCCCTCTTTTCTGTGATTAGTAGCCGGTTTTCGGCAAGGTGGGAAGCGGATAAATCGGCGTGCGGTGAATCTTAGTCACCCAAGCGCTCGTAGAGCTATCCCATTCACCCTGATACGAACCACCGCAGTCTACGCGATTGGTAATGTTATAGCCATTTCCCATATAGGACGGTACATAGACGTAAACCGTTGCCTTTTCGGTCATCTTAAATCCTGCAGGCACGGTTCCAAACTCGTAGCGAATATCCGTTATATACTCACCGATCGCCAGTTTGAGCGAGCCAGAATCCACCTTGAACGAATAACGATTGGTAGAAAGCAGATTATCCGCAAGTGTACGATAATCATGCTTGTTCGTTTTGTAGCGAATTTTATACCAGACTCGCGCATTGTAAGTGCCGGTTGTAATCGTGCCTACGCGAACCGCATCTGTCGGGATACGGTCGTGCCAGAAGAAATTATCCAGCGGAACATTGGACTGATTTGCAACATTTGTGATGTCGTAGCGCATATTATCGCCCGCATCCACGGTATAATTACCTGTTTTCTTAATGCTGGTCTTGATGATTGCCGGGTCATCGTACATCTCAATACGGACCACATCGCCCTCAACTTTCAGCTTTACTTCGGCCTTTTGCGTATTCAGCTGATAAAAACGCGGAGCCTTGGATTCCCGTACGAAGTACCGGCCCAGCGGCAGCGGATTGGAGGCTGCAATACCTCTGGAATCTGTGGTAATCGTATCAACAACACGTCCGGTTTCAGCATTTTCAATCTCGAAAACTGCACCCGACAGCAAGCTGCCCTTCAGCTGATTGGTAACGGGATTATCCTGCGAGGATTTCTTGACCACCTGAATCTGACCGAGTACCGGTGTGTTTTCTACGACCAGTTCGGTCGTTTCGCCGCGGTGGACACGCAGAGTACGAACAGTGTTGTCCAACACATAACCCTGTGCGGCTGCAATCTCCTCGACCTTCAGCTTAACTTCGCTCTTGCCATCGGTCAGAATGTCATCGAGTTCGATATAACCGTCTTGATCTGTGGAATATTCGCCGATCAGATTGTTGGACTCATCTTTCACGAGGAATCGAACACCGTAAATGCCTTTCTTTGTCACAGCGTCGATTTTCTTAATGCGAATACTTGCCAGCTTCTCATTTTCAAACTCCACGGTTGCCAACTGACCGGCTTTCACGATCACGTTCTGCGGCGTACCGTCCAGTCGATAACCTTCGGGACACGAAATCTCCGTTACCACATAAACGCCAGCCTCCAAGCCGCTAACCGTTGCCAAACCTGCAGAATTGGTCGTATATTTGCCAATCACTTCACCATTTGCTTTAGTGACTTTGAAAACACAGCCGCTCAGCGGCTTGTTCGTGCCCTTGATGATCTTGACGATTTGCAGGCCGTAAACACGCGTATTGGTAAAAGTCACTTCATAGGTTTCGCCAGCACGAAGCTGCACCGTTTTGGGCGTACTGTCAAGCTGGTAAGAATCCGGCGCTTTTACCTCAGAAATGACATAAGTGTTTTCCTCCAACTCTGGGAGAAAAATAGCGCCATCACTATCAGTTACCGCATCTTCTCGAACGATAGAACCATCTCCACGTGTAATTCGGAAAACGGCACCTTGCAGAGGCTTATGGCTTTGTGCATCAATTTTTTTGATGAGTAAACCGGGTTTGCGCGTATTTTCAATCGTAACCGTTGTCGGTTTCTCAGTGGTATGCTCAATCTCAAACGGCTTATCATTGAGGATGTACTCCTGTAAAGTGGATTTTTCTTGGACTCGGTAAGTGCCGGCAGGTGCCTTGCTGATAGTGATTTTGCCGTCACTGTCGGTCTGATAGTCGCCCAACAGGACATTATCTCGCCAAATCGAGAAGGTTACACCTGCAATCGGTTTCTTGCTCTGGCTGTCTACCTTGACTACGGTAAAATCTTTCTGGACCGTGTTATCAATGATGATATCAGTATTGCCGTCTGTCGTATGCTCTATGATAACAGGTTCCTTGCTCAACGTGTATCCTGCCAACGTGTGGCGCTCGTAAAATACATAAGTGCCATTGTCTGCATAAGGAAGCGTGAATTTGCCATCCGGTCCGGTCGTATAGAATCCAATTGATTTGCCGTCACGAAAAGCCTCAAATACGACGCCCTGCATCGGTTTACCAGTATCTTTGTCGATTTTGGTTACCGTCACATCTTTTTTCATCGTGTTGGGAATTGTGAAGAAGGTAGGCTGCTCTGAATCATTTTCAACGGTAAAGGTCTTTTCGTTCAAAACGTACTTGGGATCTGTCACCGTTTCCCGTACCTGATAAGTGCCCGGTTCGGCATAGGGCAGCCAAATTCGGCCTGAATCATCCGTAGTATAATTGCCGAGCAAGCGTCCATCTTTCCAAACTTCAAAGGTGACACCAGAAATCGGACGATGTGTTTCTGCATCTATTTTGAGCAGACCGAAATGCTTTTTGACTGTGTTAGAAAATGTCAATGTGGGAATTTCGGCCTGATCTTTAATGAGTTCTACGGTTTGCTCCGGTGCATCCATATTATAGTGTGTAGTATCACCGCCCGATTCTTTAATCCGATAAGTGCCAGGCTGCAGGTCCTCGACCATTGCTTCGCCGTTGCTGTCGGTTGTCAAACTGGTCAAGTGACTGTCATTAAAATATACGTCAAACTTCCAGTCCTTCAACGGCACCTTAGTTTCTCGATCAATTTTAACGATGCGGATTGCTAATTTTTTGGTGTTTGAAATGTTAATTTCGCGCACAATTTGAGTAGGATCGGCCGAAGGATCGATATAAACTTCGTGTACCTGCTCATCTTTCAGGTAACCGGAGGCCGATTCGGTTTCAACGACCTGATAAAAACCTTTGGGCAAATTATTAATCCGAGCATATCCATTCACATCTGTTTTCAGCGTTGCGATCGTTTGCCCATCACGACGTACCTCAAAAGTTACACCGGCAATGGGCATTTTGCTTTCTTTGTCGTATTTATAGATCTGAATGGCCGGCTGAGGAGCGTTACGGAAAGTTAATTCGATATCTTTGGTGTTGTTCCATTGGAAGGTTTGAATATCGCTGCCATCGGTAACGTACCCCTCCGGTGCGGACACCTCATAACATTCAAAAGAGCCTTTCGGCAAATCACGACCCTGAATGATGATCTCACCCAGAGCATCTGTTGTATAGGAATGCCGATAATCGTTGTCAATGCCTTTGACCTCAAAAACAGCTCCCATGAGGTTACAACCATCCACCGAAGAAATCTTGTGAATCTTAAAAGTGTGGTCCGTGCTGTTTGCAAGCTGCAGTTCAAGAGTCTTGCCACCCTCAGAGCCAGTGTTAATCGTCTTGGCAGGCAGGAGCGTATAGCCTTCCGGTGCAGACGTTTCTTTGAGCGTTACATTTGTGTTCAGCGGCAAATCCACAAAAATGATTTCGCCGGATGCCGAGGATGTTCCGGTCAGCGGTTTGCTCAGGCCGGGATAGGTCAGCTCAAAAGTACAGCCTTCCAGTCCTGCACCGGACTCATCCGTTTTCACAACACGCAGGCGAGTGGTCCCTTTAGGCACTTCCTGTGCAGTGAAAGTCAATTTCGCAGTAGAACTCTTGACCGCAGGCTCAACCATAATAACCGGCTGCACGCCGTTGACATTCGTTGAAGCAACAAATACATCGTAGCGGTCAACATTCATACTTGCTGTGATAACGGTTTGCAACTTGCTGTTGGCGGCATCCATTTTCTCTGCGACTTCTTCGGGAATGCACAGAAGAAAAGTTTCGCCGTATGCCATGTTGTTGGCGTTTTTATACAGCGTTTTATCGTTTTTCACATTGGTCAGCGTCAATGTACCGTTGGTGCTCTTGGTTCCGGTCAAATCCATTAAAAAGGCACCTGTCGGCAGATTGGATGCTGTCAGTGTGATTTTATTACCTCGTACAAAGGTAGCTGATGCAGCAGCCATCGGCAGCACCATGTAGTTCTGACCGTCAATCTGCTTTTCTGAAAAGATTCCGGAGCTGATAATACCATCTGTCAGGTTGATGGTGCCAGACTGCGCATTGGAGCCGTTATAAGTGCTGCTGCCAGGCGTATAGTTAACGGTACATGCAGTCCACGGTGCATGGTTCAAACCGCTCGGGCCCCAACCGGCGTAAAAGGTATTGCCATACTCGAGCATTTTAATCGCCGCATACAATGTCAATGCCTCAGACGTGTTGGAAGCGCTAAGCGTTTTACCAGACGCGCGATAACCCAGCGATGTAGAACTGGAGTAACTCACACCGTAATTGCTGTTTGCAGCAATCTGTGCATCACCTAAAGCCACCCAGATTGCAGCCTGTGAGGCGCTGAAATACATGTTTGCAGTGAAATTACTTGCATTGATGGGTGCCTTCGACCAACTGATGAACTCATTGAGTGTCATACGGGAATCGGTTTTTGTGGCTACACCATAGACGTGCATATCTGTGACTTTACCGGTAACAGTATACGGCTTGCCAGAGCTGCCCGGATTCGTCTTGGTGTGATCAGCACAATACGCACGAATCGTTGTGCCGTCGCTGGCCTTCGTGTACATCGGCCATACATTGCGCGGCGAGTTATTCTGGCGGAACCATGCCTTTTGTATTCCGGAATCCCAGATGTTATAAATTTCACCGACCTTGATTTCGATAGCGGATGCTTTGTTATCTTCGTCTGCCGCTCCTGCGGTCGGCACGATTGCCATACTGGACAGTAGAGTTGCGGCTGACAGTGCAGCAGCTATCATACGTTTTGTGATAGATTTTTTCATGTTATCACCCTTTTCGTTGAAAAATAAAACGAGAGATCGTAGAAATGACCTCTCGTTTGTTCGATTTGAGTATTCAGCTTAGAAACAGCCGAATATCTGAACCGCATATATTTGATTGTATTCGTTTCTGCCGATTGCCACACCAACGGCATTGACCTCTTCGCTGAGAATCCATGCGCGGTGGACAGAAGATGTCATAAAACTCTTCATCAGCGACTCAGGCGTAGATTCCGCAGTACCGCTGATAATATTTTCTGACATGTAATTTGATAACGAAACACCTGCTTCTTCAAGCAATTCGGTTTTCGTACTGCCGTCCGGCCGTTCGTGTGAAAATGATACCATGATTTCCTGCAGGCGAACCTGTGCGACCTCACTGAGTGCACCGTTGGCATATACAGGCGAAAGATTAACGTTTTCACGCTCGTTGTTGATACAATCGATCATAGTCTGTTGTTGGGACTCGAAGTTTTCAATAGCTCCTGGGCTTTCATAGCTACTGTCAATCGGTGCAGGAACGTAATGGGTTATTCCACCGGCCTGTGTCAGTGCATTGCTGATGACGATACAGCACAATGCGATTGCTACATTACTCATATACTAATACCTCCATGGTGGTGCACGAGATGGGTTTTCTCTATCTTTCATACGTTATTCTCCCTCGCAAAGCGGTTTTCCAGAAACTCGAGAAACAAATCCTCCAAATTCATATCTGGCGGAATACGGTGCAGGTACGGTTCAAACCGCTTGCGCGAGAAACTGATATTGCTCTTTTTCTTCTCTGTTTGTGCTGCTGTTACTTGATGCCATACCTTGTCCAATTCTGCGGCCGTAATGGACGGCGGCGGACAATTTTTCTTGATATGCTTCATCACAGCAACGGATATGCGATGATCTTCTGCATTCAATCGCTTCTGAAACAATTTCTGTGTAGCTTCATCGTAATAAGAAATCGTAACACCGCACATTATATTCAGCTTACGCTCGTCTACTGCATCAAGCAGCGGCGGAATCAGATATGTTAGCCGCACAGCATACCGCACATCATTGACCCCAACACCAAAGAAACAAGCTACTCTCTCACGTGCACCTAACTTCGGGTGAAATTCACCACAAGTCGCTTCTACCAAATCATTGCGTTTCCCCTGCTGACGGTAAGCATCCAGCAAAGCCCGATACGCCCAGCCGCGTTCGCTTGGTAGCAAGTTTTGTCTTCGCTGGAGATTGGTCACGGTGGCAATTACTATTGCACGGGCATCGTCTACATACTCAATATCTGCAGGGATTTCTGCGCACCCAAGCATTTTGCAAGCATTCACACGGTTATGTCCGCTCAGGATTTCATAGCCGCCTGTATTGCATGGTCTGACCTTGATATTCTCAATCAAACCATTCTCCGCAATATCATCAGCCAGCATCTTTAGATTTTCTTCACTGTACGGCTTGAAACCGATATTAGATGTGAAGAAAGGATGTAGCTGTTCAAGCGGAATTTTAGCCGTGCTGCGAGTTCTTGACGATGCTGCTGATATTGTGCCAAACAGACCCTCAAACGCTTCATCAACAGTCTGATCTGCATTACTTGACGATGCAGATAGTTTCGCACTGCGTTCTTTCAATGCGTTTGCAAGTGCTGATTTAGCCATTTCTCATGACCTCCTCCGCTGCCGCACGATAGGATAAAGCCGCCGCATTCTTCGGCGCATATTCCAACAGGCTGATTCCGACAGCCGGATGCTCCGCAACCTTGATAGAATAGTCAATCGGCTGGCTGAAAATATGCATTTGATTGCCATAGCGTTCCATCACATTCTGCCGTGAAATCTGATTCAAGACCGTGCGCGGCATAAACATCGTGAACAGAATATCCACCTGCCTGAGATTCGGATTGAGAGACTGCTGCACCTTGCGGATAATCTCAATGGTGTCATTCAACCCTGCCGTATCCAGAAAATGTGCCTGTGTCGGAACAATTACACGATCTGATGCAACCAGAGCGTTAAGCATCTGCAAGTCCAAATGCGGACTGCAATCTATGAGTATGTAGTCATACTGATCTTTGACCTGTTCAATGATTGCAGTCAATACCCTCTCAGGTGCGATACTGCTGTCATCGAGCGGAAACATTGCTCTGGTGTTCTGCATGCTGACCAGCCTGGAGAGAATACCGGCCAGTTTGTTGTTTGCCGGAACCAAATGTAGATTCTCTGTCTTTTGCAAAATTGCCTGACCGATTGCATCAGTAAGCTGGTCTGGCATATCAATAGCCTGAAACATCAGATTGGCAAGTGTCATGGACAGCATCTGTGGCTCGTATCCCATAGCGAGTGTCAGACTGCCCTGCTGGTCGTTATCCACAAGCAGTACCCGTTTCCCCGCCTTCGCCAGTGCCGCGCCGATATTATAAGTGCTGGTGGTCTTTCCTGTGCCGCCTTTTCCACAGCAAAAACTGATTACCATATATTTACCTCCTCTCGGCGTATTGTCCTATATTAACGTTATCTATATAAATACAAAAAGCCTGCCGAGTTCTGTCTTGATCCTCTTGTATCAATCCCCATTACTCGGCAGGTTTCTTGCCTGCACACTCTGCTTTTTCACCTCGATTCACGAATACAAGATTTTTCGGTCGTGCATACCCTCACAAATTGTTCGTGAAATTGGACAAAATCAGCGAAACACCAGTGTTTTATAGGATTTCTGACCTTGTCCCTATTATAACCTAATCGTCGATCCGGCGCACGATTCCGGTTGCTTTCATAGCAATTCCGCCTCCCATTTTCGGTATTTCTGCTGCGATAGTGGTAGTATTTACTGAAATCGTGCAATTCATGTAGAAAAAACGTATGCACAATGTGTTCCTATTCATGAAAATTATGGTTTGCAGATCTGTTCCTTTCGCGTTAGCAGCTGCTCTGCACAGCGGACGCACGGCTGATATGTAATCAATCCGCAAACCCCTTTGTCGTCCATTGTTTTTCTGCCAGTCCTCGAAGAACGGATACAATAAACGTCAGTATATTCAATATCATGCTGTATATTCTCCTCATTTTCGTATTGCGGCAAAATAAAAAATCCCCGATCAAACCGCAAGGTCAGCAAGTTCGGCTGACCTTGGGTTAAACCGAGGATTTTTTTGATTCTGCTTACTTTTTCGCCTTGCTGCCGACCAGATAGCACACAGCGGCAACGATCATGCCGTTGATGGATGCGATACCCCACGGGACCAGATTTGCCACCACAGCGCCCAGCACAACGCCGAAAACCGCAAACCAGTTGACGTTTTCGGTCACTTCAACGTCCTTGTACTTTTCACGGTCCATGAAGAAGCTCATCACCAGAATGATGCCGACCGGCGGCAGCGTACAGTTGAGGATATTCAGCCAGCCGGTGAAATTCCAGTACAGCCAGACCGCAAGCACGGTGCCGATCATACCGGAAACCAGCACCATCGGCTTCTTTCTCTGGCCGAAAATGTTCGCCAGACCCAGACCCGCCGAATACAGTGCATTATCGTTCGTGGTCCAGATGTTGAGACCGAGGACCAGAATCGCCAGATAGAACAGACCGAGGTTGATCATAACCTCAAAAATATCATTGCCGCCGACGTAGACCGACGAAATACCGCCGAAGAAAAACATCAACGAGTTGCCGATAAAGAACGCGATAACGGTCGTGATCGCACCAACCTTGCCGTTGCGGGCAAAGCGGGAGAAGTTCGGCGTTGCCGTGCCGCCAGAGACAAACGAGCCGATAACCAGACCGGCGCCGCCGACAACGGTCAGCGTACCGCTGGACTTGGCAAACTGATCAATCAGCGTACCGTTGCCCTGTTTGACCGCCATCACCATGGCAACCGTACCCAGGATTGCAACCAGCGGAACCGCAATATAGCTGATGAGCGTCAGCGATTTGATGCCGAAATACGCCGAGGCCGTCATGCACACACCCGCAATGATAACGAGCACCCATTCAGCCGCTGTGCTGCCGCCGAGCAGCTCATTTGCAACCGGAATGGCAAACATGGCGATACCGACGCCGAACCAGCCGATCTGCGTAAACGAGATCATCGCGCTCGGCAGGTACGAGCCTTTTGCACCGAAGGCTTTGCGTGCCAGCAGGTCAAGGCTCATGCCGGTTTCCGCGCCGACATAACCGAGCAGACCGGTGTACAGGCTCAGGATCAGGCCGCCGATGATCATGGAGATGATAAAGCCGCTGAAATCCAGTCCGTCTGCCAGCTCCTTGCCGACCCACATGCTGGCCGAGAAGAAGGTGAAACCCAGCATGATCATAAACATAGTTACGATGCCGCGGCGCGCATAAAGCGGCACAGCCGCTTCCGCAAAGTCGATATCGACCGATGTGTTGTCATTTTTCATAGATTCTTATCCCCTTTTTGTGTATTTGTCAAAGAATGTACTTTTTGAGCGTCGTGGTGAACTCGTCAATGCGCTGATGCGCGATCTCCTCCAGCGTTACGTCCTTCAGGCTCTCGACAAAGCCGCGCTCCTGCTGATACAGCCAGCGCGTCAGCTTTGCGTCCAGCTTTTCATAGTGGCAGTCCTTCAGCCAGTCCTCATAGGAAATCGGCAGCGCATGGCCCAGTTTTTCCTCCAGCAGCGCCTGCTTGTCGATCTTGTCGGCACGCGCGAGAATGCCGTTCCAGAATTCCAGCACCTCTTCAATGTGCTCGTGGATTTCGTAACGGCGTGCACCGCCATCGTAGATCGTGCACTTCTCAAACAGCGGATTCTGCATGGAAAGCGTCTGACGGCGGAACTCCGGCGCCACAATGCCGCCCTTCCAGTAAAAGTCGATGAGCGCACGGTTGATGCCGGAAACGCCCTTGTCGCCTTCCTCGTAGCAGCTGAAAACGCCCTCGTAGTACACGGTGATGAAGCCCTCAAAATCCGGCCAGTAGGTGCGGATTTCTTTGGTCAGCTTTTCGAGAATCTCAATGCCCTGGGTACCGCCGATGGTAAACAGCAGAATGTTGCGCAGCTTGGCGCCCTGCTTGCGGTAATAGTCGGTGACATAGCGCAGGCACTGCACAAGCGTCTCGCCCGAGGCGATGATATCGCCGATCATCAGCGTGCTGTTGGGCACCATGGTCAGCTTGCAGTATTTGATATCGAGTGACATCTCATCATTCTCGCCGAACACGCGCTCACTGGACATAAAGCTGATGTCATGCACGCGGATATGCTCCTTGTAGCAGCTTTCCTCGAGCGGGTAGTTGAGTGCGCCGCGCAGAATGGACAGAATGTTCGCCGAAGTGATCTTTTTCTGCTCCTTGAGGTAGTACATCATCTGCGAGGTAGCCGTCACGAGCGACGCATACACCTCATAGCCGACAACCTCCGGATGGTTCATCAGCTTGCGGGTCTCGGCCTCCGAGACGATGTAGTATTCATTGACAAAGCTGCCGCCCGCCAGACGGTAGCAGTCCACACCCTGATCGCTGAATTCCGGTACGATATGGACATCATTCCAATTTTCGATCATATCAGTTTCCTCCCTAAAAAAAGGGACCGACTGCCATTTTTGCGGGCAGAAGGTCCTTGGTTTTCATCGTTTTCCTATTGGATTCAACGGAACGCCGCATGTTCTGTTTTTACACAGCATATCCGTCCATCCCCTCTTTTTCGACTTCATTTTACTGAATTTATTATACGGGAGAAACCATACCGTTGTCAACAGCTTTGCAAGCCTCAGGCCGGATTTCTTACTTATAATCCGCATTCAAAAACAGCGGCTTAATCGTAGAAATCTCGGCGTATTCCTCCTGCGAGACCTGCATATCCGCATTCATGGTCTGCAGATCGGTCTTGACGACCTCAAGCGCCTCCATGACGTTCAACGCATGGCCTTCCGCGATGGCCTGCTGCATACGGCGCAGCACGATCGGGTGCGCGTACCGTGCGGGCAGCGGAAATGCCGGAAAACGGTCGATATAGTTCTGCATCTGTACCCGCGCCTGCTTATCCCCGCGCAGAACAGCCACATTGTTGTTGCGCGCCGTCGGCAGCAGGCGCCATCCGCCAAACAGGAAAACTGCCGCCAGCAGACACAGCAGCAGGTATCCGCCGGAGAAACCGCGGCACACGAGCGACACCACGCCGTAAATCAGCGCCGCCGCCCCGAGCACCATGATCGCTGCAGCCGCCCAGCGGTATCCCGCGCTCCTGCTCTGGTAGTTGCGCCGCCGTTTGGCTGCACGACTGAGCCGCTTGTACAGCTCGGGCTTGCGCTCGAGGTACGCAATCGCATTCTCCAGCTCCTCAATCTCCCGCTCAGCGCGCATGCTGAGCGGCGGTCGTCGGCGTTCTTCCGCCCTCCGACGCTCGTACTCGACCTCGAGTTCAGCCTCCTCTTCCTCGCTGACGCACGGAATCTCCGGATACATCTTGTGCAGCACGCGCAGCAGCTCGTCAATCTGATCCTCGTACTTGAAACAGCACACCTGCTGCATGCCGCCGTCATACTCCACAAGCAGACAGGCTCTGCCTGCAAGCACACCCCGGACACCGCCGGTGCCTTCTTCTATAAACTTAAATGCCCGCGTAATGGCGGAAAACGGCACATAATAATGCCGGTCAATAAAATAACTGTTCAAATATAATGCCCGGCGGCCAACACCGCACGGACCGATCCGGCGGCAGTGCTGCTTATCGCGGACAAGCGAAGCGTCATCCAGCATGGTTCTGCTGAGCGGACGCGGTTTAAAAATCATATTCATCACCTGTAAATATTGTAGCACAAAAGCGCGGATTCAGCCACCCGATCCCATAAGAAATCCTGCTGCGGCGGTTCTTTATGCAAAGCGACAAATTCTCTCTTTCAGACAAATCGTTTTTGGCATACTATCCAAAATCACAGTATTCCTATTGACAATTAGGATATTCAAGTCTATACTTTCAATCACTGAAACCCGATAGGATTTATATGAATTGAAAGGAGAACCTGTCATGAGCCGAATGTACTGTATGAATCGCTGCTGTATGTGTATGCACCGCTGCTCGTATATGCGTTCCCTTGTGACCTGGCGAATGTGCGAATAACGCGCATAAACCATCCTGGCGGAAGGCATACGTCTTCTGCCATTTTTTTGTCGAAAGGAGTTCTCCCTTGTGAAGCATTTTGTCAAATCACTGCCAGTTCTCTCCATTCTGCTGGCGCTCGCCTGCGATATTCTGCTGCCGGATTCCGCGCAGCATCCTGCCGCAGAACATCCTTATTTTACATGGGCGCTGCTCATCGGACTGGCTGTGTATGTGATTGCCCTGCTGATATCGCTCGGCAACACCAAGGTACGCGATAAGCTGTCGTACAGCGCACTGTTCTATGCAGGAGCGGTTCTGGTGCTGAACATCCTCAACCTGCTGACCGCCAAGTTTGCGATTCTGCCGGTGCTGTACTTTCCCTCGCTCGACCGTGTGTTCGGCGTTCTCGTTGAGGACAGCGCGTTCCTCGCGACCTGCCTTGCATACTCCGCACGCCTGCTGTTCTTCGGCTGGCTCGGCGGTGCGGTTGTCGGCATGCTGACCGGTATCGCCATCGGCTTCAACAAGACCTTCGCCTACTGGGTACAGCCGCTCGTCCGCGTGCTCGGCCCGATCCCGTCCACCGCATGTATCCCGCTGGTGCTCATCGCTTTCCCGACTGCGGTTTCCGCCAGTGCCTTCCTGATTGCGCTGGCTGTGTGGTTCCCGACTACCGTGCTCACCAGCAGCGGCATCGCTTCCATCCCCAACTCGTACTTTGAAGTCTCCTCGACGCTTGGCGCGGGCAGCTTCTACCGCATTGCCAAGGTCGGCATTCCGGCTGCTATGCCGCATATGTTCCTCGGCCTGTTCAACGGCACCTGCTCGTCGTTCATCACGCTGGTCACCGCCGAAATGCTCGGCGCCAAGTACGGCATCGGCTGGTACATCAACTGGCAGAAGGAAATGATGGCATATGCCAACGTATATGCCGGACTGATCATCATTGCAGTCACCTTCTTCATTCTCATCACGCTGCTGTTCAAGTTCCGCGACCGCGTGCTCGCATGGCAGAAAGGAGTTATCAAATGGTAAGAAGTATTTCGATTTCGGGTGTATCCAAGCATTTTGTCAATCCCACTGGAGAGCGCATTACCGCTCTCGACAATGTTTCGCTCGATATTCCCGCCGGTTCGTTCGTTTCGCTGATCGGACCGTCCGGCTGCGGCAAGTCCACGCTGCTGCGTTTGATCTCCGGTCTGATTCCGATGGACGACGGCAGCCTGACGCTGGACGGCACACCTATCAAGGCCCCCGGTGCAGACCGCGGCTTCATGTTTCAGGAGCACACGCTGTTCCCGTGGCTGTCGATTTATGATAACATCGCGTTCGGTCTGCGCGCCCGCGGCATCTATAAGCAGGAAAAGGACCGCGTAGACGAATTTATCGAGATGGTCGGCCTCAAGGGCTTCGAGCATTCGTATCCGCACCAGCTTTCCGGCGGCATGTGCCAGCGCGCGTCTCTCGCAAGAGCACTCGTTGGCAAGCCCAAGGTGCTCCTGCTCGATGAGCCGCTCGGTGCACTCGATGCCTTCACCCGCATGAACATGCAGGACGAGATTCTGCGCATCTGGAAGGAAACCGGCATGACCGCCATCATGGTAACGCATGATGTGGATGAGGCCGTGTATCTTTCGGACAAGGTGGTCGTTATGACACCCCGACCGGGACGCATCACCGGCACGCTGGATATCAAGTTGGCCCGCCCAAGAGCACGCAGCTCGGAGGATTTTCTTCACTACCGTGCGGAGATCCTTCGTCAGCTCCATTACGGCGGCACAATCAAAGAGCCCAACTACTATATTTAAGGCAACACCGCACAATTAAGACTGCGGTGCTTTGCGGAAATTTTGTGTCCTGACTTTGTTGCAGTTTCACGGTAATACATCAAGTATTACCGCAAAACTGTGCCTCGTCAGTACGCAAAATTTACTCGCAAATCACTCTTGTTCAATTATACGGTATTGCCTTAAGATTACATTAAAGAACGTACGTTCATTATTATTGTTTTTATTATATATTTTCCTTGAAAGGACAGAAAACCATGAAAAAGAACGGTATTTTATTTCGAGTGACAAGCGGACTTCTCGCAGCTGCACTGACACTCTCGCTTACCGCCTGCGGCGGCTCAAGCAGCAATTCGGACGCTTCCGCGGCAGCAGATTCCGGCGCAACCCACCTGCGTCTGATCTACTCTCCTTCTCTCTGTGCCGCACCGATGTACATCGCGATCGAGAACGGCTACTTTGAAGACGAAGGTCTGGACATTGAGCAGGTAACGGTTGACGCGGCACACGTTTCCGAGGCCATCGGCGCGGATCAGGTTGATGTCGGCATGGGCCTGATCGGCAAAATGCTCCAGCCGCTCGAGAACGGCCTGCCCATCAAGTTCACCACCGGCCTGCACACCGGCTGCACCAAGCTGCTCGTACCCGGTGGCAGCAACATCAAGAGCATTGCCGACCTCAAGGGCAAGAAGATCGGCGTACCCGGTCTGGCTGACGCGGCAACCGTTGTCTCCAAGCGCTCGCTGAGCGCGGCAGGCATCGGCGTGACCGACCAGAACATGGAGGTTGAATTCTCGGTTTACTCCCGCAACGATCTGGCACAGGCACTGCAGAACGGTGCCGTTGACGCAATCGCACTCGGCGACCCGGCGGCTTCTATTGCAGAGGAGCAGTACGGTCTGACCGCTCTCATCGACACCGCAACCGATCCCGAGTACAAGGACGAGTACTGCTGCGCAGCATTCGTCACCAGCAAGCTGGCTGAGGAGAACCCGAAGGCTGCAGCAGCCTTCACCCGTGCCGTACAGAAGGCATCTCAGTGGGTACAGGAAAACCCGGACGAGACCGCAAAGATCATCACCGAAAAGGAGTATGTCTCCGGCGACGCGGACTTCTGCGCACAGATTCTCAAGACCTACAACTACAAGCCTTCGGTTCAGGGCGGCTATGACGCACTCAAGCAGAACGCTGAGGAGCTGACCCAAATTGGCGTGCTCAAGGAAGGTACCGACGCGACCAAGTTCGCAGACAATGCATATATCTTCTTCGATGATGTTCCGGATGCACCAGAGAGCAACGCTTCCACCGATACCGCCACTAAATCCACAAAGGCCTCCTCTGTCAGCTTCCAGCCTGCAGCAGCCGAGGCTGAGGACGACTGCTGCAGCGGCAAAATCACCAAGCCCGCACAGGACACAAACGCAAAGGCATAACATTGTTTTTACAGGGAGGAAAGGATTATGTCGGAACTGAAATGCACACACAGCTGCTCGGACTGCAGCAGACTCGGCTGCCGTTCGGCCAGCGAGGAGCAGTACCCGCCGTTCTGCCTGACGACGAACGTAGATAAGGCACTGCTCGAGGAAACACTTGAAATCTACCGCAATGACCCGGAACAGGGTCTGATTGCCCGCACCTCCGCGTGCATTGAAGGCGAGTTTTACGGCCGCCTGACCCGTGTCGAGGAAACCATCGAGTTCATCAAGCGCATGGGTTATAAAAAGATCGGCATCGCGTCCTGCGTCGGTCTGATGCGAGAGACTTCCATCTTCGCCCGTATTCTCAAGGCAAAGGGCATCGAATATTTCACGGTCGGCTGCAAGGTCGGTGCACAGGACAAGACCGAGATCGGCGTGCCGAACGAGAAAAAGCTCAACGGCGGCTGCGGACACGAGTCCATGTGCAACCCGATCATGCAGGCCAAGACGCTTGCCGCGCACGGCTGCGATTTCAACATCGTGATTGGTCTGTGCGTCGGACATGATACCCTGTTTCTGCGCCACAGCAAGGTTCCGACAACGGTTATGATCGTCAAGGACCGGGTACTGCAGCACAATCCGGTGGCGGCACTGTACGGCGTACAGTCCATGTATTCGCGGTTTAAGGATCTGGGATTGTAAATTCAGCAAACCGGCTGCAATCCGACACCGTCCGAACTGCATCCCTGCGTTTTTACCCTTTGGGCTTCATCATCATCTCTCTTTCGCCGTTTTGAATGATTGCAAAAATCCTCCTGCCTTCTTTCTGAAGACAGGAGGATTTTTCAGCTTAACCTGTAACATCGGGCATAGCCAAGGCGGCTCATCTGTTTTTCTCTTTGCCGAGCGTTGAATACAGCACACCAAACACGATAAGCACCGCACCGGCAATAAAGCCGACCGTCATATGCTCGTTCAGCAGCAGGACACCGAGCACCATCGATGTGAGCGGCTGAATCGGGTAAAACAGAGAACAGGTGCTCGCCTCTGCACGGGAGAGGCAGTAATTCCACAGCGAATGCGGAATGGTCGTGCAGAAAATCGCCACATAAAACAGCACAAGGATGTACTTTGCGTGCAGGAAGTCCATCTCCGGGTGGGTGATGAGCTCGCGCACCATCAGCGGGACAGTGGCGATGGCGGCAACGTAGATACCGCAGGTGGTGACAGTCAGCGCGTCATACTTCTGCGAGAATGAGCGCATGAACACGCTCAGCGCGCTCCACGTCAGCACCGAACCGAGCGAAGGCGCTATGCCGAGGATATGACCGCCGCCGGCGTCTCCCCCGACGATGCAGACCGCACCGGCAACTGCGCTGACAATGCAGACGACCTTCTTCATCGTCATGCGCTCATGCAGCAGCAGCACCGCAAAGAAGCAGATAGCGATCGGGTTCATGCAGTTAATGAGGGATGCCAGCGATGCGCCCGCCAGCTTGGTGCCGTACTGCTGCAGACCGATCGACAGCACATAGCCGCCCAGACCGAACATGATAACATATTTCCAGTCACCGCCCCTGATCCTGCGCGGCTTTCCGTTCGGGTCGGGTTTGCGCAGGCGCTGCAGGATGGTCATGGCAATGGCTGCGATGATGTAGCGCAGGCACAGCAGCGTGAACGGCTGAATCACATCGAGCAGTACCTTGCTTGCCGTGTACAGGCTGCCCCAGAAAATCGTGGTCAGCGCAAGCAACAGGCAGGTTGTTTTATCGTTCTTTTGTTGTTGCACAGTTTGTCAACTCCCTTTTTGTGCATTCTGAGTTAATTGTAGCACTATTTCAGCGAGTTGAACATAGGACGATATAATTTTTTAGTGATTCTGCATTATGCTATAACTGATGTAACATTTGTTATTGTAGGGCGGGGTGACCTCAGAAGGTGAATTGCCCAAAGGGCAAGAGAAGCCACTCTGGAGTGCCCCGCTGTTTTTAACACTCTGCACCCATTTACACGCGGCGGGATGGGGTCATCCCGCCCTACCTGTCAGCCTGTCGATCCCATAAAAAAGGAAGCCTTTCGGCTTCCTTTCTGTGCAGTTTAGTAAACGTACTCGAACTCGAACTCTCCGATCACGACCGGAGCGCCCTCCTCGATGCCCATTTCCTCCAGCTTAGCGTAAATGCCTGCAGACTGGAGCATACGATCCATATACTGGCGGGATTCGTAGTCGTCGATGTTGACCGAGCCCATAATCTTGTCCACCCATGCACCGGTGACAACGTATGCGTCGCCGTCGCGCTCGATAGTCCAGTCGTTCTCGGTTGCGGCCTTCTCCTCGACCTCGACGAACTCCGGCTCGTAGATGAATACCGGCGGGAGCTGCTGCAGCTCGTGCCACGTCAGATTCATCAGCTCCTTGACGCCCTGGTTGGTCGCCGCGGACAGCTCCGCAAACAGGAAGCCGCGCTCCTCTGCGTACTTGCGGATCTTCTCGACCGGCTCACGGTCATCGCCCAGCAGGTCGGTCTTGTTGGCAACAATGATCTGCGGACGCGCTGCCAGAAACTCGCTGTAGCCGGCAAGCTCGGCGTTGATCTTCTCAATGTCGTCGATCGGGTCGCGGCCCTCACTGCCTGCCGCGTCAACCAGATGCAGCAGCAGTCGGCAGCGATCAATGTGGCGCAGGAAGTCGTGGCCCAGACCGGCACCCTCGCTCGCGCCCTCGATAATGCCCGGAATGTCGGCCATGACGAAGTTCTGCTCCTCACCGACCGAAACCACACCGAGGTTGGGCACCAGAGTCGTGAAGTGGTAGTTTGCAATCTTCGGGCGCGCCGCCGAGACCATGCTCAGCAGCGTGGACTTGCCGACATTCGGGAAGCCGACCAGACCGACATCGGCCAGCAGCTTCAGCTCAAGGATAATATCGCGCTCGACACCCGGCAGACCCGGCTTGGCAAAACGCGGTGCCTGACGCGTCGGCGTTGCAAAATGCGTGTTGCCCCAGCCGCCGTTGCCGCCCTTGGCTGCTACAAACGGCTCGCTGTCGGACATATCCTTCATGACCTGACCGGTTTTCTGGTCACGGATGATCGTGCCGCGCGGTACGCGAATGATCAGGTCCGCACCGTCCTTGCCCTTGCAGCGCTTGCCGCCGCCCGGCTCACCGGGAGCCGCGACATACTTTTTCTTGTAACGGAAATCGAGCAGCGTGGACAGATTGTCGTCCACCTTGAAGATGACCGAGCCGCCGCGGCCGCCGTCACCGCCGTCCGGACCGCCGGCTGCCACATACTTTTCGCGGTGGAAACCAACCTTGCCGTCACCGCCCTTGCCGGATACGATCTTGATTTTTGCAATATCAATAAACATGGTAGTCCTCCTTTCTACACATGATGAAAACAGTGCCTTAAAAACCTTTCCAGCACTATTTTACCCTCTATAACCAATAAAATCCCAGACGAAGTCTGGGACAATAAAATACCAGTTTGCTTGCAAACTGCAACCACATGGCAGATTTTCCGAACGGAAAATCGAGCCATTGGCTCGCCGCAGCGAATTGCGCCTCCGGCGCAATCATTTAATCGCGGCACTCCGTGCCGCAACAAAACGTCCAGCTTTGCCGGATGTTTTGTTACCCCGACCCAGCCGCATTGTGCGGCGCCGTTGGGGTATCAAATTTCGGTTTCGCAAGGAACCGGAATTTGAATATAGGGGGCTTTTGAAGCCCCCTATACGCAACGCTATAATTACTGCGGGTAAACGGAAACCTGCTTGCGGTCCTTACCCAGACGCTCGAAGCGAACAACGCCCTCAACCTTTGCGAACAGGGTGTCGTCCTTACCGCGGCCAACATTCACACCCGGGTGGATCTTGGTGCCGCGCTGGCGAACCAAGATGTTGCCTGCCGGTACGGTCTGACCGTCTGCACGCTTTACACCCAGTCGCTTGGACTCGGAATCACGACCGTTCTTGGTCGAACCAACGCCCTTTTTATGAGCGAAAAACTGTAAGCTAATCTTCAGCATCTGCTTGCACCTCCATTACGTTCAAGAAATCAGAATAATTTTGTTCCAGTTCGGAAAAATGCAGCTTCAGAGCACAAAGTGCATCCTGTCCGCGTTCCACATCGCCTTTCGGCAACGTAAAGCGGATATGCGCTCCGTCATCCTCGATGAGAGTATCGACCGGAATATGCTGTACATCATACAGCAGCGCATGCGTCAGCATAACCGCACTGGAGATCGCTGCGCAAACGATGTCTTCCCCTTCCTCCGCATAGCCTGCGTGGCCGAGAATATCTACCGCGAGGATTTTATCCTCCTGCAGCGAAAAAGTGACTTTGGTCACGGTCTTACGCCTTGATGGACGCGATGGTCACCTTGGTGTACGGCTGACGATGACCCTGACGACGGCGATAACCCTTCTTCGGCTTCATCTTGAAGATGTTGATCTTCTTGCCCTTGCCGGTCTT
>OLQN01000444.1_pt1 | contig 36681 bp, 28 predicted proteins | sample 1673181 | NCBI WGS metagenome assembly OLQN01 (sample SAMEA3136763, study PRJEB25190) | human gut metagenome | biome: human gut; feature: human-associated habitat; material: faeces | place: Austria | collected 2013
ACGGGTAACTTTGCCCATAAAAACAGAAGCGTATGCAAACAGACAAAATGAAGGTTTTGCTCTACCTCAAAAAGAGCGGATTGGATAGGTCAGGGCAAGCTCCGATTATGGGGCGGATAACCTATGGACGAACCATCGCTCAATTCCGTTGCAAGCTGTCGTGCGACCCCAAGTTGTGGAATGCTCGTGAGAGCAGGCTGAACGGCAAGAGTCGTGAAGCTGTGACAACGAATGGCAAGTTGGAGCGCTTGCTTCTCTCGGCGCAGTCGGCTTTATCAAACCCTTTGTGAGCGAGGGGTTGTCTTTACAGCGACTGACATCAAGGACCTTGCATCCGATAGCGGAGCAGATACTCGCCCTTTACACGAAGGAGCAGAGCAGAGGGGATTACAAGATATTCCCCGATACAATGATCGACTGGAAGCTACTCCGTCATCTCAAAGCCGTGGGGTTGGCATGTGGCATCCGTACTCCGTTGACTTGGCACTGTGCAAGACACTCGTTCGGCACGCTAACGCTAGAGGCTGGTGTGCCTATCGAGAGCATCGATAAGATGATGGAGCATTCGTCTATTGCCAGCACGCAAATCTATGCCCAAGTCGCCGACCAAAAGATTGCACGGGATATGAAGAGGTTGATGCAAAAGCCTCTGTAAATAGGCGTTCTTCCACATAAGAGATTGGCTTGCTCTAGTGAATAGCGAACTTTTTTCATCAAGATGCTTGCATATTCATTTATTTTTTTGTACATTGGCTGGCGAAGATAAGAATAGAGTCTTGAGTTCGATTCGAAGTCTTTGAGTTTTGTAATACTAACTTAGACCTATATGCCTATGAGAAAGTTTTAGTCTTAGCGTCTATTGTGATGCTTTCGATGTCGATTTGTGCCTTCTCTTAGGAGACCTACCACTAGGAGGTAAGCAAGAGAGGCTGTCTTCAGATGATTGCTGTAATCATTGTGAAGTCAAGAGAGAAGTCGATTCTGTCGACTCCTATGCTAGAAAAAGCCCTGGAGAGTAAGTTCGCAGGGTATATCCGTACTGAATAATGAACCTATTAAGCTTCACTTGATTATGAAAAAAACACTCTACATATTACTCGCAACCCTATGTTGCAGTATATTATCATTTGCTCAAGACGCTAAAGAGTCTATAGTCCTAAATCTTTATGAAAAGCCGATGGGAATAATATCTTTCTATCTGCAGACTGAAGGCGATGTTTCTATTGAGGGCGTAGACTCTGTGCAAGTAGATGAATATGGCAAGTACACTTGTTACTTAGGAAACTTAGGAGATGGAGACGCAGGTCCCTATCTTGTGCAGCCTCTCACCATCTCTGCGTCTAAAATCTTCAGCTTGATAAGCGAGGCCGTCTATTTCACAACGATAGACTTAAGCGACTGCCCATCTCTAAAACGTTTGGATATCAAATCTTCTTTAGGAGAGCTTAATGAAGAGCTTGACCTTTCTGCACAGAAAGATTTGGTCTATCTAGACTGCTCTGGAGGGGCTCTTGTACAACTAAATCTAGAGCACAACAGCAAACTGGAAGTGCTAAAGTGTGCTGGTAATCAGTTAACAGGACTCTCCATCTCGCATCTGAAACAACTCAAAGAGCTAGACTGCTCACAGAATCAATTAACAGGACTGGATCTAAGCAATCTTGATAAGCTAGAGTCAGTCAATGCTACAGGCAACAAAATCCGCTCTCCAAAACTTGAGGGACTGCCCCACCTCAAAGCTCTCAACTTGGCTGAGAATCCATTGGGAAAGGTTCTGAAGATCGATTTGCCAGAATTGCTATGGCTAAAAGTATCTCGTTGCGGACTTGAGAAACTTGAGCTTGTTAACACTCCGAATCTTGAAGGTCTCGAGTGTTCTGAAAACAAATTAAGCTCACTCAACTTAGCTAATACAAAGATTCAGTTTCTTGAGTGCTTCCTCAATAACATTGACGGAACAGAGATGGGGAAACTGATTGCAAGTCTGCCTAACTGGGATGATCCCAAAAATCCTGGGAATGGCAAATGCTATGCGATGTCTTATGGATTCTCACCAGACGAACCAGATGAAAACGAGAAAAACTTTGCCTACGAAGATGACGTCAAGATGGCGTGGGATAAGCAATGGACATTTATTGCTAAGACAAAAGACGGCAAGGAGGTCAAATATGCAGGGCGTCCGCGATCTACCCAACAGATTGCAAACTCTGAGATTGTAATATCTCCGAACCCTGCTACAGATTTTGTATCCATTCAAGGGGTCTCTCCAAATACGGAGGTTCGCATATTAGACCTCTCGGGGAAACTCCTTATTGAATCCTTAGCTCGTAGCGAGGGAGTACTAAATCTCGATGTAAGAGCTATACCAGAAGGCAACTATCTCGTTGTAATCAATGGAAGCTCTCAGAAACTTGCTATTATCCGATAGAGATAATCTATGAAATGACAAAAGCTCCCCCGAAAGTTTAGAGAACTTTCGGGGGAGCTTTTATCTCCTATAGTTCTCACTCAGTATTCTGTTTATGTCTGAGAGCCGATAGAGGATTTTCCCTGCGATTTGGGTGTAAGGGATAATGCCCTTATCGGTCAATGGCAACGACTATAGAGATAAGACATCTTCTTCCCCTTTCATTGTAACGTTTGGGGGCCGACTAAACTTTTAAGAAGAAAATCACGCAAGAACGCTCACTTTCTTCCACGAATCACTACCTTTGCAAGTGATAATAGTGAGCGTTCTTTGGCTATCCAAAACGATGTACTTCAAAGCACTCCCCTCATTTCTAAATCGTTACCTGTCCGTATCACCCCAAACGGTAACCTCTTACTTCTCAGCCAGATAGCCCAAAACCAAAAAAATAGGGAGGAACTTTTTAGTTCCTAGGGAGGGACGAGAAAATCCCTAGGGAGGGATTTTTAAATCCCCACGGAGGGATTCTAACTTTCCTAGGTAGGAAATCTAATTTTCCAACGCTGGAAACTTTCCTTTCCAACGCTGGAAACTTTCTTTTCCAACGTAGGAAAGTTTGTTTTCCAAGGGAGGAAAGTTTGATCGGGCAGAGGGGATAAAGAAAGAAGGCCGAGGAGCAACGCGTGCTTCTCGACCTTCTCTAGTCGTGGCGCATGCTACGAGAGCATCCGTCAGTATATTTGTGGGCTGCTACCTCTTAGTAGGCTAGACCCTCACGGGCTAGCTTCTCCTCCTGCTTGTAGAAGCGGAAGGTCTTCACCTGTAGCTCTACGGCGGCGTCGTCATCGCAGACGATGATGCTGTCGGAGTGGAGCTGCAGCGCGGAGATAGGACACATCTGGGTGATATGTCCCTCGACAGCCTTGCAGAGGGCGCGCGCCTTGTTCGAACCACTGATGAGGATCATCACCTCACGAGCGTCTGTCACGGTGCCGACACCTACGGTGAGGGCGCGTGTGGGAACCTTCGAGAGGTCGTTTTCAAAGAAACGGCTGTTGTCACGGATCGTCTCAGGCATCAGACGCACCTCACGAGTGCGAGAGGCTAGTGAGGAGCCTGGCTCGTTGAAGGCGATATGGCCATCAGAGCCGATACCTCCGATGAAGAGGTCGATACCTCCGAGTGACTGGATCATCTCTTCGTAAGCTTGGCACTCAGCAGTAGTGTCCTTTGCCAAACCATTGAGGAGGTGTGTATTCTTGGGGTCGATGTCGATGTGGTCGAAGAAGTTGCTCTTCATAAAGTAGTGATAGCTCTCGGGATGTGAGGGCTCTAGACCGACATACTCGTCCATATTGACTGTAATTACGTTCTTGAAGCTGACACGACCAGCCTGGCAGGCTTTGGCCAGCTCTTGATACATACCAATAGGGGTAGAGCCTGTGGGCAGACCGATCACAAAGGGACGGTCAGCTGTGGGTGCAAACTCATTGATGCGTTTGATCACATGCTCTGCTGCCCATGTAGACATGGCAGCATAATCTTGCTCGATAACAAGTCTCATAGATTATTTGTTGGTTGTTGGTATTTAGGTATTAACGGTAAAGCTCTAGTAGTCTCTGGGCAATAGCCGCACCTAGGTCACGTCCCTGAGCGAGCTGCTCTGGAGTGGCGGCACCCTTGATCTCGACGGGATCGGTCACCTGCTCGAAGGCTAGCTTCTCGAGGATCTCGGGCATGATCTTGACAGACTGCCCAGCCCAAGTACAGCTACCGAAGTAGCCGATGATGCGATGCTTGACCTCGCGGAGGGCTACCTTGTTGAGGATGTCGCGCATGGGTGAGAAAAGGCTATTGCAATAGGTCGGTGCGCCAACGATGAGGGCGCGATACTTGAAGATGTCACGGAGCATGTGCGAGGGGTCGGCCGTGCTGACGTTGTGCACGACGATATCCTTGATGCCGCTCTGAGCTAGTCCCTGAGCGACAGCCTCGGCCATCTGCTCGGTGTGACCATACATACTACCGTAGAGGATGACCGCACCACAGCTCGTGTCGTACTTGCTGAGCTGGTCGTAGATGGCGAGTGCCTTGGGGAAGCCGTGCTCCGTCCATACGGGACCATGGGTCGGACAGATGTACTGTGGCGACAGACCTAGTGAGCTGTACTTCTCCAGAGCTTTCTGGACGAACATACCGAACTTACCCACGATGCAGGCGTAGTAGCGGTACATCTCCTCGTAGTAAAGGTCGAGGTTCATATCTCGATCTATGATAGCTCCATTGAGTGTGCCAAAGGTGCCGAAGGCGTCGGCCGTAAAGAGGACGTTGTTGGAGCTTTCGTAGGTAAACATGACCTCGGGCCAGTGTACCATCGGTGCCATGACGAACTGGAAGGAGAAGCCACCCACCTCTAGCGGAGCTTTCTCCGAAACGACTACGCGCTGCTCCTGAGGGATTGGCGCGAAGTAAGAGTCGAGCATACCGAAGGTCTTGGCATTGCCCACCACCTTCATCTCAGGATAGAGGGTGCGTAGGAGACCGATAGAGCCACTGTGGTCCGGCTCCATGTGGTTCACGATGAGGTAGTCGATAGGACGGTCGCCGATGATCGCTTTGATCTCGCTAAGATGCTTCTCAGCGGTGGCTATCTCGACACCATCGATGAGTACGACCTGCTCACCCACTAGCAGATAAGAGTTGTAGCTGACGCCATGGGGTAGTGACCAGGAGCCCTCGAAGAGTTGCTTCGTGCGGTCATTGACTCCGATATAGTATATTGAATCGGTGATTTGATTACGATACTCCATAATATAATGGTTGCTTTATAATAGTGAATAGATTTACTTCTTGTTTTGATGAGCGGCTTGCTCCTTGCGCTGCGCCTCTTCGGCGAGTAGACGCTCCACCTCCGCCTGAGGCACTGGGTGGCGTAGGGCATAGATGATCATGCCAACTCCGATGAGGATAAAGGGGATGCTGAGTAGCTGCCCCTGGTTCAGCCCGATGGAGTCGACCAATCTGTGCTCCCACGGCTCCTGAACGAACTTGACGGTCTCGATGAGGATACGAGCGACGAAGGTGAGCGTCAGGAGCGTCCCAACGATGAGTCCATGATACTTGTAGCCTGCATTGCGACGCCAGTAGAGCCACATACAGATGGCAAAGACGAGCAAGTAGGCGAGTGCCTCGTAGATGGCTGTCGGGTGGCAAGGCATGCCGTTGGCTATCGTTTGCCACTCGGCTGAGCGTACGAAGCGAAAGCCCCATGCGACATCGGTAGGGTAGCCAAAGATCTCGCTATTCATCAGGTTGCCGAGACGTATCATAGCTGCCACGAGTCCTACGGGTACGCAGAGTCGATCCATACCCCAGAGGATAGGCTTGTGCGACACTTTGCGTGCGTAGATCCACATGACGATGATGAGACCGATCACACCACCATGGCTCGCTAGTCCGCCCTCCCACGTCTTTAGGATTTCAACGGGATTGGCAAGGTAGTAGAGCGGGTCGTAGAAGAGACAATGCCCCAGTCTCGCACCAACGATCGTACCGAAGGCTACGTACCAAAAGAGCTTGTCAAACCATGGCTCGGGCAAGCCTTCTTTCTGCCAGATGCGATGCACGATCCACGGACCGAAGACGAAGAGCCCCACGGCAAAGAGTACGGCATACCAGCGTAACTCAAAGGAGCCGATGGTAAAGATAGCGGGGCTGACGTCCCACGTGATGGCTAGTAGGGGTAGTGTGCTGGACATGGCGAGTAGAGGTTAGAGGTTAGAGATTAGACTAGATGGGCGATCCAGTCAGCGCGGTCGCCTACGAGTAGGTCTATGACTGGCACCTCAGGGAGCGTGTAGGCTCCTGGCGTGAGACGCTGCGTAGCACGGGCGGAGGCGACCATCATTTGGGCGGTTAGGGCGGGGTTGTTGATCTGCATCTCGAAGGTGAAACGCTGGTTGTGCGTTACGCCCGAGACCCCTTTGCGCATCATGTGTACACCATGGCCTACGTCCTCCAAGGCAGCGACTGAGGGGACAATGGTGACGATTGTTTCGTCGTGAGCGAAGTAATCATCAGCGAGTATCGCTTGACGCACTTGCTCCTCGTTGGCTCCTGCCTCTAGCTCTACATAGACCTGTCTGCGGTGCTGTCCGTAACCTACGGGAAGGGTCATGGAGAGCGCATCACGGACACCTGCAATGGCACGTGCCGCGACGGAGTGTCCCATGCTCATGCCTGGGCCGAAGTCTGTGTAGGTGATTCCCTCGGGTGCCATCGCCTGCATCAATGTGCGGACGATCGAGTCGCTCCCGGGGTCCCAGCCAGCGCTGATGATGGAGACTGCTTGATGCTCCTGAGCTACCGCCATCAAGTCGTGGCGTAGCGTGGCTATCTGGGTATGTATGTCGAAGCTGTCTACCGTGCAAATGCCCTGCGCGAGATAACGCTTGGCATAATCAGGCACGGAGCGTGTCGGTACAGCTAAGATAGCGACATCTGCTTTGGGTAGGGCGTCATCCTCTCCGTATACGGCAATGCCGTGAGCGGTCAATACTTGGCTTTGAGGATCATTCTTAGAGCGACGGACTACACCGACCAGCTCCATGTCGGGAGCGGTGCGTACGGTGGTCACAACTTGCTTGCCTACGTGTCCGTAGCCTACGACGAGTACTTTTATCTTTTGGTTCATCTGTAATCTGCTATAGAATTGGTTGTTGCTTACAAGCGGTAACGGCTTGCGCCATCCAAGCTGCCTGTCTCAAAGCCAGAGCGAAAGGCTTGCATGCGCTGTGCTGAGGTACCGTGTGTGAATGAGTCTGGGACGGCGTAGCCCTGCGCCTCTTTTTGCAAAGTGTCATCGCCGATAGCGTTGGCAGCTGTGAGTGCATCCTCGAGGTCTCCAGGCTCGATGAGTATGATGCCGAGTCGCTGGGCGTGGTATGCCCATACGCCAGCAAGGTAGTCAGCTTGCAACTCTAGCTGTACACTGGCGCGGTTGTACGCTTCCTGAGAGACATGCCCTTGCTGTTGGTGCAACTTGTCGGAGATGCCGAGGAGGTTCTGCACGTGATGCCCTACCTCGTGAGCGGTGACATAAGCCATGGCTAGGTCTCCCGGCGCTTTGAAGCGAGAGGCGAGTAGATTGAAGAAGTCTAAGTCAATGTAGACGGTCTGGTCGGCCGGACAGTAGAAAGGTCCCACCTCGCTGGTAGCTCCTCCGCAACGGCTCTGCACCTGATCGGTGAAGGTCACTAGTGTCGGTGCCGCATAGGAGCGTTGCAATTCGGAATTGAAGAGGTCTGTCCACACGTCGTTGCAACTGTTGAAGACGCGTAGCGTGAAGACTTTGAACTCTTCGTTTTCGTTGACACGCGAGGGGTCTACCTGCTCCGTCTGCGAGCCAGGCAAGACATTGTTTGCCACCTGCATCAGTCCCGTGAGGTCTACGCCGAAGAAGAGGCTGGCGAGGACGATGACGATACCGCCGATGCCACCTCCGAGGGCTAGTCCTCTGCCAGAGATGCGTCCGCGTCTATCTTGGTAGTTTGCTGAGCTATCGTTGGGTCTAAGCCATTTCATAGTATGTCATCGTTAGGTAGGTGGTACAGAAGGTGCGTGAAGTGCTTGCGAAAGAGTCCCTCCAGCTGGTGCTTGACTAGCGGAAAGTAAACTTCCCCACGACCTATCTCTTGCTCCATCGAGGTGACCCCCTTGTCGGTAAAGCCACACGGATTGATGAGCTGGAAGTAGCTTAGGTCGGTATTGACGTTGAGCGCGAAGCCGTGCATCGTTACATAGCGAGAGGTGTGCACGCCGATCGCACAGATCTTACGAGCTTGCGGTGTGTGTGCATCGATCCAGACGCCCGTAGCACCCTCGAGACGCTCTGCACGAATGCCGTAGAGGTAGAGCAGGTCGATGATGCACTGCTCCATCGTGTGGATGTACTCCTTGATCCCCACGCCGTAATGCTCTAGGTCAAAGATCGGGTAACCGGTGATTTGCCCAGGACCATGGTAAGTGATGTCGCCACCACGCTCTATCTGGACTAGCTGAATGCCTTTAGAGTTGAGCAGAGCCTCCGAAACGAGCAGGTTCGTCTGCTTGCCATGCTTGCCAATGGTCAGCACCGGCTCATGCTCGCAAAAGAGTAGCACGTCCTCAGGCACCGTCTGATGCGCTACCTTGGCATCAATACGCTCCTGCCAAAGCCGCAACTGCATCTCCAGTGCCTCTCGGTAATCGATCCTACCACAATCCCGATAGGTAAAAGGTTCGGCACCGCTCCGCACTAGCTTGTCTGGTGTAGGTTGTGGGGTATAACCCGTCCCCTCCGTGTAGCGTAGGGTCAATCCGTCGTAGCCCACGTAGACCCCCTCGGGCAGTCGCTTTTGTAGCTCTGCCGTAGGCGGCGCATGGTGCGAAAGGTGAATGATGTAGCTGCGCTGTGGCTGAACCCGAGCGGTCAGCTCAATAGCCTCCTCGATCGTTTGGTGCGTCGGGTGAGGCTTGGTGTAGCGCAGTCCATTGACAAAGAGTAGCTCCACGCCTCGGAGCTTCTCTAGCTCCTCTGGGGTGATGCTCTTCAGGTCGGTTAGGAAGCCAAAGCTCCCGATGCGATAGCCTAGTATTGGTTGCTTGCCGTGCATCACCCGTATCGGCTCTATCGTCAGGTCGTAGAGTGTAAACGGCTCTAGCGACGAGATGGGGTGTAGCGTCAGGTGTGGCGTGCCGGGATAGCGATGAGGCCCGAAGTAGTAGTGCAGTCGGGACTTGATCGACTCTAGTACGTTAGGCTCTGCGTAGATGGGTAGCTCCGTGCGCCACGAGATAGTGCGCAGGTCGTCCAGCCCTCCGATATGATCGTAGTGCTGGTGCGTTAGGATGATCGCATCTAGATGGTCTATGCCCGCTAGGAGTGCTTGCTGCCGAAAGTCTGCGCTACAGTCGATCAGTATTCGTTTGCCTGCAGGTGAGACTACCAGAGCCGATGTACGGGTGCGCTGGTCGCGCGGGTCTAGGCTGAGACAGGTGCGACAGTAGCAACCCACCTCAGGTACGCCTGTGCTGGTACCTGAGCCTAGTAGCTCGACGATCTGTGGCGAGGGGAGATTGTGGCGAGAGGGCATAGGGCTCAGTCTATATAGCGCACCTCGGGATGTAGTGAGATGCCGAACTTACGACTCACCTCCTGCTGCACATGCTCTGCTAGTGCGACTACCTCTTGGCCTGTCGCTCCGCCGTAGTTGACGAGGACGAGCGGTTGCTTGTCGTAGACTCCCACAGCACCTGTGCGGTAGCCCTTGAGTCCTATCTGGTCTATGAGCCACGCTGCTGAGAGCTTCACCAGCCCCTCGTTGTGAGTAGGGTAGTGAGGCACGGGCGTGTCGTATTGCTTTGCCAGCTCCTCGTACTGCGCTAGCGGTACGATCGGGTTCATGAAGAAGCTCCCGCCATTTGGTATCTCCTCAGGGTCGGGCAACTTAGCACGGCGAATGCGTATCACCTCTTGGCGAATCTCCTCAGGCGTCGGCATCGTGTCGCGACCCTCGAAAGCTTTTGCCAGGGAGGCGTAGCTCAGATTGCAGGTCGGTTCGGTGCTTAGTATGAAGTGCACGTGTGTGACGATGTAGGAGTGGTACTGCGGATCTTTGAAGATGCTGTACCTATATTTATAGTCACATAGGGCGCTCGGTATGCGGAGCTTCATCCCTGTCGCTAGGTCGACCACATCGACCGCTACGATGTACTGAGAGACTTCGCTCCCGTAGGCACCTATATTCTGTATGGCAGCAGCGCCCACGGTGCCTGGTATGAGCGATAGATTTTCTATACCATAGAGACCCCGGCTGAGCATCAGCTCCACAAAGTGATCCCAGACGATGCCACTACCCGCCCGCACATGCTGCTGCCCTGGGTGGGTCAGCGCACTCTCGGTCTCATCGTAGCAGTGGAGGTCGTCGATCTGCGAGTAGAGGATGACGCCACGATACTTATCGTGCGTAAAGAGCAGGTTGCTCCCAGCACCTATCGGTAGATAAGGCTGTGAGACAAAGTACTCATCACGTGCCAGCTTCTGAAGATCCTCAGCACTGCTGTAATTGATCCACCAGTCGGCGGTGGTCTCTGTGGCAAATGTGTGGTACTCCCGAAGCGGTTGATGCTGTATGATCTCCATAGTTTATAGTGTCCGAAGAAGGAGCCTTAGAGTCTATCTATGTAAACTCTAAGACTCCTATTTTATTGTATGGCTATGTGGGGAGACCCGATTAGCGGATCTTCTCCAGAATCCAAGCGTCCTGGAAGTCAGGAGCGAAGCGTCCCTTGACCTGCTCTCTTGAAGCCTCAGCCTCACGGCGGTTGTCAAAGCTAGTGATGATAACGCGGAGCATACCAGCCTCGTTCTGACCGAGTACGGGGTTGTAGCCCTGAGCCTGTAGACGCTCCTTGAGCGAGTAAGCGTTGGTGTGGTTTTGGAAAGAGCCGACGACCACGTTGTAGGTCTTGAGCATGTTTGCGTCCTCACCCTGGACAGCCTCTAGACGCTCACGACGTAGCTGGATGTCTGCGACTGGCTCACGAGCGACGACAACACTAGCGGGAGTCGTTTGCTCTGGAGCTTGCTGTGTGGCGACTTCACGCTGCTTAGCCTTCTCATACACCTGACGATAAGCACTTTGCTTAGGTCCGCATGCACTCACTGAGAGCAGGAGTAGGGCGGAGGATAGGAGGATTAATGCCTTTTTCATATCTGTATCTTGTTTGAACTTGTTGATTCGTTGCATTCTACACGACAAAGGTAGTAGTTTTTGCGCAAATACCACTATCTTTGTGGACACTTACTAGAGCTGAGGCATTGCAGAGCAAGGATTGCTGGTGTAGATCGATGCTTTTCGACTTAGGAGAGACCAATTCCTACGGAGGAATTTTCAAATCTCCACGTGGAAAATAAAAAACTCCTCGGAGGAATGAAATGAAACTTCGGAGGAATGAAATGAAACTTCGGAAGAATGAAATGACAAGTCCGAAGAATTTTTTATTTCCCACGTGGGTGTTTCAAAACAGCTACCGAGGGATTTCGAATTTCCTCAAGAGCAATTTGGAGAGGGTCTCGAATTGCGATGCAGTAAGCTCTAGCTTAGATACTTACTCAAGACAAGAAGATTATGATTGCATACTTGCGTGGCACGATAGATACGCTCACACCGACCAATGCCTATGTGGACTGTAACGGGGTGGGTTACGATGTCAATATATCGCTCTCTACTTATGATACGCTGCATGGGCTGGAGCGTGAGGCGCCTGTGCGGCTCTGGATCACGGAGGTGATGCGTCAGGGGGAGGTGTGTGACCTGTACGGCTTCTACACGAGGGAGGAGCAGGCGCTCTTTGCGAAGCTGATCACCGTCTCTGGTGTGGGTCCCGCTACGGCTCGTGTGATCCTCTCTAGTCTGGCACCGCTGGAGCTGGCGGAGGTGATCGAGAGTGGCGATGACAAGCGGCTCAAGACGGTCAAGGGCATAGGACTCAAGACGGCACAGCGCATCATCGTGGATCTCAAGGGCAAGCTCCCCGAGACGCTGACAGATCGTGACGATGTGACGGCGGGTATCGGTTCGCGGGCTGCTCGTGAGGTGGCTGAGGAGGCGATCTCGGCACTCAAGATGCTGGGCTTTGCCGAGGCGAATGTGCGCAAGGTGGTGAAGCAGATTATGACTGTCAAGCCCGACACACCCGTAGAGCAGGTGATCAAGCAAGCGTTGGCACAGCTTTGACCTAGGAGGCTTGGGTACAACAAAACGGGCCCCCGAGCGTTACATTACTGACTCTATATTATAGTAGACACTAGATGATCCCTAGGCGCAGGATACTATGTGCATGGCTTGCGTTGCTCTGCGCATTGGTGGGTATGGTGAGGTTGTTCGCTATGCCACCGCTCTCTGTATCTGCTACGGAGCATCCTGCGCAGCCGGATAGTCTGCGCTACCCAGTGCAGCCGACAGCGCCCGAGTCGTATGAGTGGCTCGAGCAGGAGTCGGCGGTCGATCTGCGCACGCCGAGCGTGGTGACGCACGAGTTTGTCTACAATCCCGCTACGGGCCTTTATCTGCTGGTTACTAAGGTGGGTGGCAAGCAGGTAGGCACGCCGATCCCCTACACGCTGGAGCAGTACGTCGCCTATGTGGAGCGCAATGGCGTGCAGAGCTACTTCCTGGAGCGTGCTGCGCAAGATGAGAAGGAGCAGCAGGGCAAGGGGTTCAACCCGTTTGACTTTGGCTTCGAGCTGGGTCCTGCGGAGAAGATCTTTGGCCCTGGTGGCGTGCGGGTGCGGACACAAGGCTCTGCGGAGGTGTCGATGGGTGTCAAGAGCAATGCTACGGACAACCCCTCCATACCGATTCGTTCACGGAGACACACTTTCTTTGACTTCGACCAGAAGATTCAGGCCAATGTGCAGGCATCGGTGGGTACGAAGCTTAACTTCAATCTGAACTACAATACGCAGGCTACTTTTGACTTCGACAGTAAGAAGCTCAAGCTGGCCTATGAGGGCGAGGAAGATGACATCATCAAGGTGCTGGAGGCGGGCAATGTGTCGCTACAGTCGAAGAACTCGCTGATACAGGGCGGTGCATCGCTCTTCGGCATCCACAGCAAACTGCAGTTTGGCAAGCTCGATGTGGACTTCGTCGTGAGCCAGCAGGAGGCGGAGACGAAGCGCGTCTCGACAGATCGTGGGGCGCAGACGACGCCCTTTGAGTTTTCGGCCAACCAGTATGACGAGAATAGGCACTTTTACCTAGGACACTACTTCCGCGACCACTACAACAAGGCGATGTCTACGCTGCCCTTTATCTCTTCGGGAGTTAAGATCAACCGCATCGAGGTATGGGTGACCAATAAGCGGGGCAACTTTGACGAGGCGCGCAACATTGTCGCTTTTACCGACCTTGGAGAGGCAGATCGTGTGACAGCTCGTGGCGTTACGACGACAGGATCGACACAAGGACTGCCTGCCAATCAGGCGAACTCACTCTACAGTTGGCTACTCGGACAGCCTGCTCTGCGCCAAGTGGATCAGGTGAGCCAGATACTGGAGGGGCAGCTGCGTGGCGGTATAGACTATACGAAGATAGAGAGTGCTCGCCGTCTGAATGCCAACGAGTACCGCATCAACGACCAGCTCGGTACACTCTCGCTGCAGGTGCGTCTCCAGCCGGATGAGGTGGTGGGCGTAGCCTTTGAGTACACTTATCAGGGCAAGGTCTATCAGGTGGGTGAGTTTAGCTCGGACCGCTCGGATCGTACGGCTGACAACCTTTTTGTTAAGCTACTCAAGGGCGCATCGATGACCCCGACGGCTCCTTACTGGCCCTTTATGATGCGCAACGTCTACAGCCTCGGGAGCAGCGTCTACAATCTCAAGGCAGATCACTTCAAGCTCGACGTCTTCTACCGCAACGATAGCACTGGCACCGCTGTACCTTATATTAATGAGGGTAAAGTGGCGGGGCAACTCCTCACACGGGTCTTGGGAATGGATCGTCTGGATTCGCGCAATGAGCCACACCCTGATGGAGTCTTTGACTTTGTCCCCGGCTATACGGTTGATGCGGAGCGGGGACTCGTCATCTTTACCTCTACGGAGCCTTTTGGTAGTTACTTGGCCGAGCAGATAGGCGATCCCGCCATTGCCGAGCGATACGTCTATCGTGAGATCTACGACACGACGATGGTCGCAGCGCAGCAGGTGGCTGAACGCGATAAGTTTATCTTGCGAGGTGAGTACGAAGCGGCAAATAGCGGGCAGATATCGCTCGGAGCGATGAATGTGACCCCAGGGTCTGTGCGTGTGACCGCTGGTGGAGCGACGCTCGTGGAGAATGTGGACTACACGGTCAACTACGCCATGGGTACCGTCACGATCCTCAACGAAGCAATCCTCAACAGTGGTACGCGTGTCGATGTCTCTCTGGAGAATAGGGGCTTCCTCAACCTGCAGCGCAAGACGGTGCTGGGCTTGGACCTTAACTATCACTTTACGCCAAACTTAACGCTGGGCGGTACCTTTATGTATCTCAGCGAGATGCCACTGACTGCCAAGCCGGTCATGGGGCGTGAGTCGATGCAAAACAGCCTTTGGGGACTCAATCTCTCGTGGCGCACCGAGTCTCAGTGGCTGACGCGTATCCTCGACTACATCCCGCTCCTAGACTTGACCAAGCCGTCGGAGGTCGCGCTCAATATGGAGTTTGCTCACCTGATCCCAGGGCACTACGAGGGGCGCTACACCAAGGGGCATAGCTATATTGACGACTTTGAGACGTCGCAGAGTAGCATTGATCTGCTCAACCCCTACGCTTGGATGCTGAGCTCTACGCCGTGGCACGACCCGGCAGACGGGGCGGCCGATCTCTTCCCCGAGGCTCGAATGGTCAATGATCTGCGTTACGGCAATCGGCGAGCCTTGCTCAACTGGTTTTACATAGACCCGATGCTGAATCGTGCTGGCTCTTCGCTGACGCCTTCTTACCTGCGCAACAATCCCGACATGCTCTCCAACCATTACTCGCGAGAGGTGCGTATGTCGGAGCTGTTCCCCTATAGAGATGAGAACTTTGCCCAGCAGTCCTACCTGCAGACGCTCTGCCTCGCTTACTATCCCAATGAGCGTGGCCCGTACAACCTCAACAGCGATCAGGTCGGTAGCGATGGTAAGCTCATGAACCCCACCGAGAACTGGGGCGGTATGATGCGCAAGATAGACCAGAGCGACTTTGAGGCAGCCAATATCGAGTACATCGAGTTCTGGATGATGGATCCCTTCATCTATCCCGAGACGGCACCGACGAGTGGCAAGCTCTTCTTCAATCTGGGCGAAGTATCGGAGGAGGTGCTGAAGGATGAGAAGAAGTTCTTTGAGAACGGTATGCCGCTCAACGATGATCCCTCGGCAACCATCGAGACAGTCTGGGGGCGCGTGCCTATTCGTCAGACGGCGGGCTACTCCTTTGACAATGCTGCTGGGGCGCGTAGCAAGCAGGATGTGGGCTTCAATGGACTAAGCTCTGAGCAGGAGAAAGCTTTCCCCGCTTATGCCGACTACCTCTCCGCAATCCGTGGCAAGGTGTCGGGCGAAGTGCTCGAGCAGTGGCAGGGCGATCCGATGAGTCCGCTGAATGACCCGGCGGGTGATAGCTTCCGTCACTATCGCGACGAGCGATATGATCAGTTACAGGCTTCTATCCTCGAGCGATACAAGTACTACAACGGAGTCGAGGGCAATAGTGCTGAGGCGACCAATGAGACTGGCTCCTACAGCGTGGCGAGCCGTGTCGTGCCTGATGTGGAGGACATCAACCAGGACAACACGCTCAACGAGCAGGAGCGTTACTTCGAGTACGAGATAGCGCTTTCGCCAGCCGAGATGCAGGTGGGGCGCAACTACATCGTTGACGAGCGCTCGGTCAATGTGAAGCTCGCCAACGGCAAGCAAGAGACGGTCAAGTGGTATCAGTTCAAGATCCCCGTACGAGAGCCGACCCGCAGGGTAGGGGGCATAGCCGACCTCAAGAGTATCCGCTTCATGCGCCTTTACCTGACGCAGTGGGACAAGCCTGTCGTACTGCGCTTCGGTACCTTCAAGATGGTGCGTGGCGAGTGGCGACAGTATGACCGCCCGCTACACGCTCCCTCCGTCACACCTATATCTAATGGCACGATGGAGGTCAATACGGTCAACATCGAGGAGAACGGTGACCGCAAGCCAATCAACTACATCCTCCCGCCAGGCGTCTCGCGTAGCGTCAGCCCCAGTCAGGCGCAAGCTATTCGTCAGAACGAGCAGTCGCTCAGCTTACGCATCAAGCGACTAGCTCCAGGCGATGCACGAGCTGTCTACAAGAATACGGGACTAGACCTACGTCGCTACAAGCGCATTGAGCTATTTGTCCATGCTGAGGAGCTGCCCGAGGAGGGAACGCCCACGGGCAATGGCGAGATGACCGCTTTCCTCCGCTTAGGCTCTGACTACACAAACAACTATTACGAGTACAGCGTCCCTCTAGAGCTGACCCCCTTCGGCACTTACAGTGACAATGCTAAGGATAGAGAGATGGTCTGGCCACGGGATAACAAGGTGGACTTCCGCTTTGACCTCCTCACGGGACTCAAGATGCGACGCAACGCTGCGCAGGCTAATGGCGAGACCGACCTCTACACGCCTTACTCGGTGCCTGACGCTGAGCGTCCACGCAACACGATCACCGTGATGGGTAATCCCTCGCTGAGCAATGTCAAGACCATCATGATCGGTGTGCGAAACAGTGCTGGCCAGATCAAGAGTGCCGAAATCTGGGTCAATGAGCTACGCCTGAGCGAGTACCAAGAGCAGGGCGGCTGGGCGACCAATGCCGATCTGCAGGTACAGCTGAGTGACTTAGGCTCGTTTAACGCTCGAGGCTCTTACCGTACGGCGGGCTTTGGCGCACTCGATCAGTCACTCGCGCAGAGACAGCTAGAGGACACCGGCTTCCTCAACCTCTCGACGCAGGTGGAGCTGGGTAAGTTCTTCCCCGAGAAAGCGAAGGTGCGCATACCGCTCTACTACAGCTACCAAGACGAAGTGATCCGTCCGCAGTACAACCCGCTAGACCAAGACCTGCTCCTCACGGAGGCGCTCGACAATGCCGCCAACGAGTCGGTACGCGACTCCATCAAGACGATGGCGCTGACACGGACACAGGCTCATGCGCTGTCGCTCTCTAACGTGGGGGTCAACATACAGAGCAAGACCCCGATGCCGTACGATCCAGCCAACTTCACGCTTGGCTACTCGATGTCGTGGGATGAGAAGAACAGCCCCGAGATTGTCTACGACCGCAATCGTACGTGGCAAGCTACGGCGCAGTATCAGTACACGCCCGTGGTGGCTCCGTGGAAGCCTTTTGCCAAGCTACAACAAGGCAAAAGCTCCTCCGAGGCGATCCGCATCGTCTCCTCCACGCTGAGAGGTTACCAGATCAACTACCTCCCCTCACGACTTGCTTTCAACAGCTCCATACTGCGCAACTACAGCGAGCATCAGGTGCGCAATCTTGTGCCGGGCGGAGGGGCTATGGCTGACTGGTCACTACCTGCTACCTTCGTGCAGAACTTCGTCTGGCAGCGTGCCGCAAACATTGTTTGGAACCCCACGACCAATCTCAAGCTCTCCTTTAACTCTGGCACCAACGCCCGCATCGTAGAGCCACACGTACAGGTCAATCGTGAGCTAGCTCCCGACGACTACACGCTATGGCGCGACTCCGTCTGGCAGAGCATACGTAGCTGGGGACTACCGATGCAGTACAACCAGACTGCCAATGCCACCTACACGCTCCCGCTCGCACTCATTCCCTTTATGGACTTCGTTTCAGCCACCGCCACCTATATGGCTTCGTACAATTGGGATCGCGGAGCTTTGACCCAGCAGGGTGCCTCCATGGGCAATGTGGTGCGCAATCAGATGAAGCTCGACGGACGGGTCAACATCCTCTTCCAGACACTCTACCGTAAGTTCGACTGGTACAAAGATTACGAGAAGCGACAGAACAAGAGCAGCAGCCGAAACAACCGCTCCGCCTCCCGCCGAGATGCTCGTACCAGCCACTCAGATCAGGAGTCAGAGGACAAAGCTCCCGCAGCAGCACAGCGCAAGAAGCCTGCGCCACTGCGCTTCACCAAGGAAGTGGTCCTACGTCCCGACACGACGATTACCATCAACCACCAGCTGGGCAGTGCTAAGCCGGAGGTGACCGCCAAGGATTCGCTCGGACACAACTACCCCGTCAAGTATGCCGTGGTCAATCCCAACAGCATCACCGTCACCGGCACCGACTCCGTCACGATCCGGGTCAACGTCTACGCAGCCGACAAAGCTCGTGAGATGCGCATGGAGCGTCTCTACCCATACATTGATGCGGGTATCTCCGTGCTCACCTTCCTGCGTGACATCTCACTCACTTACACCCGCACTTCGTCGCTCCACTTGCCTGGCTTCCTCCCCGACATCAAGGCTGCGGGTGGGCAGGGTTATCCGATGCAGGGCGTGATGGCTCCGGGCCTTGCCTTTGCTTTTGGCTTTACTGACAATGACTTCGTCCGTGAGGCGGCGCAGCGTGGTTGGCTCCTCAAGCAGGCGGAAAACATCAACCCCGCCATGTATTCTCTCTCGGAAGATGCTACGGCACGTCTCAATCTCGAGCCCCTCAAAGACCTCAAAGTGACGCTCACCTGGGACTACCACACCAATAGAGCGGTGCAGACGCAGTATATGTTTGAGGGTGCTCCCGAGACTTACAGCGGAACCTTTACCGCCGGGACCATCGGTCTCAAGGGCTTCTTCGCTAGTGCTAATGCCAGCAATGGCTACAAGACGAGTACCTTTGACAACCTCCTCAGCTACCAGCAGGAGATGGTGCAGCGACTGACCAACCAGTACAGCGCTATCGCTGGAGCTGACGCGCCCGAGGTGCGACCCAATAGTCCCGATGTCCTGATCCCCGCCTTCATCGCTGCTTATACGGCTCGTGGTCTAGACGGAGCGACGCCATTCCACTCGATCTGGCGCACCCTCCCAAACTGGAGCATCACCTACACGGGGCTAACTAAGATTTCCGCACTGGCAGACCTCTTCCGCAACTTCTCCCTCTCCCACACCTATCGCAATAGTTATAGTGTGGCGAACTACAACTCCTTCATCTCGTGGCAACCGATCGAGCCGGAGCTACGTATGGGCTACATAGAGATGCCCGCTGATGATCCTGCTGGTGGTGCCAATGGGATGCGTCGTGTCGCCTCTTCTCCATACGATATCACGCAGGTCTCTATCCGTGAGTCTTTTGCTCCACTCATTGGGGTCGAGATGACCTTGCAGAGTGGTCTGGTACTCAATGCTCGCTGGAATAAGTCGCGAGACCTGATGCTCAACCTCACCTCCTTCCAGGTTATCGAAAACAGCCGCAACGAAATCTCTGTCGGGATCAACTACAAGATTGATGACTTCAGCAAGCTCATCGGCATCAAGCGTCGGGCACCTCAGCGCACGGGAGCACAGGCGCAGGGAGGCAAAAAGGAAAATCCGCTCTTTGCTTCGGGTGGTGCTATGACCCTGCGCTGCGAGTACTCGTACAATCACTCCTCGATGCTCATTCGCAAGATTCAGGAAGCCTTCACGCAGGCAACCAATGGCAACGTGGCGCACGTCATCAAGTTCAGTGCCGACTACGCTCTCAGCCGTATGCTCACCATACGAGGCTACTTCGACTGGAATATGAATCACCCGCTCGTGAGCACCGCCTCCTTCCCTGTGAACAACACCTCCTTCGGCGTCGCCCTCCGCATCAGCCTCACCCAGCAGTAACACCAGCCACCAGCCACCAGCCACCAGCCAACGGCCAAAAGCCAAAAGCCAACGGACACCACAGACGCCACTAGCCGTGACTGAATCCTGTAGGGACGCACGATCTGTGCGTCCGTTGTAGTACAGCGATACGAGTAGCCCTTTGACATAACGGACGCCACTAGCCGTGACTGAGTCCCTACACGGCGCAGTAACACCAGCCAAGAGCTAACGGCCAAAAGCCAACAGCTAACGGACACCACGGACGCCACTAGCCGTGACTGAATCCTGTAGGGACGCACGATCTGTGCGTCCGTCCCTGTCAAAGCGAGACGAGTAACCAATGACGTGTGACGATGATACGAATAACCCTTTGTAGGGACGCACGGTCGTGCGTCCGTTGTAGTACAGCGATACGAGTAGCCCTTTGTAGGGACGCACGGCTCGTGCGTCCGTCCCCGTTAAAACCACGATGCTGTAACCTTTGACACAATGGACGCTCGACCGAGCGTCCCTACAAAGGGTTATTCGTATCGTGTTGTTTCCGTAGTATATACGAGTTCCAAAAACGGTTCCCCTCTTGGAACTTTTTAGTTCCAACGGAGGAACTTTTCGTTTCCTAGGCTGGAAATCGAGAATATCCACGTGGAAATTTTCAAATCCCCACGGAGGGATGAAATGATCCCCACGGAGGGACGAAATAAAACTTCGGAGGAAATGAATGACGCCCACGTGAAGAATAAAAATAGCCACGTGGAGATTTGCTGTTTTCCATGTGGCTGTCGAATTAGAGATTAGAAGTTAGAGATTAGAGATGTGCGTCCGTACTAGCGAATTACTCGTGAGATCGCTCAGGGCTGACGCATTATAATTGCTCTGTCAGAAGCTACACATTAGCGACAAGCGAGGAGTAGATGAGGAGGCTGTTGCAAAAGTCAATAGTCTCATGAGGTCACTATATATAGTGTGTCACCCCTGCCCTCTAATCTCTAACTTCTAATCTCTAGCCTCCATTTACATATCTTTACGGGGAAATTCGTCCAACACCCTCCTTTCTCGAATATCCACGTGGGGAATCTCAAATCTCCACGTGGATATTTTTTATTTTCCACGTGGGCGTGATTCATTTCTTCCGAAGTTTCATTTCATTCCTCCGAAGTTTCATTTCATTCCTCCGAAGAATTTTTTATTCTCCACCTGGATATTTCGAAATATCCACGTGGAAATCACTTTTCCCCGACACGGTGCCATTTCGATATGTAGTCGGCTCTAAATTATTGTAACGAGCCGACGTTGAATTTCCCCAGCCAAGACTGACGCATCATAATCGCTCAGTTAGGAGCTGCACATGAGCGACAAAACGAGGAATAGGGAGGTCGATGAGCTCATTGTATACAGTGCGTCAGCCCTGAGAGATCGCTCACTGAGGGTAAGGCATAGTCTGGAAAATTCGTATATTTGCAAGCGGTTAGGTACACTTTTTCCTCGAAAATCAAGCGGATTTCTCGAAAATGGCACTGTAACCGACTGACACTCAATGCGTCTTAAAATTAGCTCTCGCAGAGCATCTTCCATTAGAACAAGGATTAAGACTATGAAACTGAATTTAGAAAATGTGATTTCCAAAGACTCGCAGAGCATCTTCCATTAGAACAAGGATTAAGACTTATTTGATTGATAAATATCATTTGTTTCTTTGGTAAAACTCGCAGAGCATCTTCCATTAGAACAAGGATTAAGACTTCTTGGAAGACCTTTTAGTGGTCTTCTTTGGCTGTCTCGCAGAGCATCTTCCATTAGAACAAGGATTAAGACTCGATGGCTTTACGCATTACCACCTTGAGGTTCTCTACTCGCAGAGCATCTTCCATTAGAACAAGGATTAAGACTTGGCTTTGAGGGCTTGCCAGCGGGCGGTCGTGGTCTCGCAGAGCATCTTCCATTAGAACAAGGATTAAGACAGTCTTATCTCTTTGCCGTCCGTTAGGTTGTAGATTCTCGCAGAGCATCTTCCATTAGAACAAGGATTAAGACTCTAGCACCTCTTTGCTTGCGATTCCTGCGTACTGCTCGCAGAGCATCTTCCATTAGAACAAGGATTAAGACAGATAGAGCAGTGTTGTATCGGGTTGTCTGTCTGTCTCGCAGAGCATCTTCCATTAGAACAAGGATTAAGACTAAAATTATTCTAAATATAATACAACCTTCTCCACATCTCGCAGAGCATCTTCCATTAGAACAAGGATTAAGACTCCTAGATATCCGTTGATCCTCCTGCGAATCTCCTCGCCTCGCAGAGCATCTTCCATTAGAACAAGGATTAAGACGCCCCCTCGGGGAGACGGCCACCCATGAGCTGAGCTACTCGCAGAGCATCTTCCATTAGAACAAGGATTAAGACCATAGTTTTGATTGGTTTTAATGATTAGGCAAACAATCTCGCAGAGCATCTTCCATTAGAACAAGGATTAAGACCCCTTGAGGTCGCAGCTCTCTAGCTTTGCTCTTAGGTCTCGCAGAGCATCTTCCATTAAAACAAGGATGTTGAGGAGAGAGGTTGGGACGAATAAGAAGAGGAGACTGTTGTGTCAACAGGCTCCTCTTGTTGGTATACGTCTTGCTTTGACACAACGGACGCACGAGCCGTGCGTCCCTACAAAGGGCTACACGTCGGGCTACTCGTATCGATTTGATACAACTAGACGAGTAACGATATTGTATGGGCGGACCTGCGTGTCCGCCCATATGGCATACAACGCTCTGACGAGAACGGGCGGACACATAGGTCCGCCCCTACAAAGGGCTACACGTCTCGCTTTGACACAATGGACGCCCTCCGACTAGATACGAGCCGTGCGTCCGTACATCATTGTTACTCGTCTCGTCGTTCGGGAACGGACGCACTGCGTCTATACAAGTTCTTTTTTGTTATCTTTGCGGAGAGACACATTTATAACTCTTTAAGAGCTTATAAGGAAGCATAGAGGGGACGTAAAGGTGTAGACCAAGACTTAGCAATAGATATGGGCGAACTGAGAACGTTGCAAGTGCGATTTGACACACCGATCGCAAGATGGGAGCTACCGCTACTGCGTGGCGCCATCATCAGCTTGCTGTCTCGAGACAATACGATATATCACAATCATGAGGCTGGGGGGCTACGCTATGCTTACCCGTTGATCCAGTATAGACAGATCGATGGCAAGGCGGCACTGGTCTGTGTGGCCGATGGTGTGGATGCGCTCGGGGACTTGCTCCAGGCGGAGAGCCTAGAGACGATGATCGGCAAGCGTCACGTGACGCTAAGGATAGAGCATATCGATGCGGATAGACATGAGGTGGAGATGCGTGACGTGCCGGTGATCTATCAGCTGAGTGACTGGCTACCGCTGAATGATAAGAACTACAAGCTCTTTGAGCGTGAGAGAGGGCTGGTGGCTCGTGTACTGAAGCTGCAGCAGATCCTCACGGGCAATATACTCTCGATGCTCAAGGGGGTGGGCATCTTCGTCCCTTCGCAGCTCGAGACGGAGATTACAGCCATGACACCTATGCGATCTGTGAAGTACAAGGGCGTGCCACTGGTGACACTGGACATACAGTTTGCCGCCAACGTATCGCTGCCCGATCAGATCGGATTGGGACGGCACGCTAGTGTAGGCTTTGGAACATTGACAAGAATTAGGAACTAAATAAAGGACTTACTCATGGGATACTTATATGGTGCCTCTGTGCAAGGGATCCAAAACTTTATCTTTCAGACGAATGAGCTGAAAGATATCGTGGGGGCCAGTGAGCTGGTGGCGCAGATCTGCACGCAACTCTTTCGCGAGACGGTCGGAGCGCCCTATCGTGATGAGGCTCTGATCATCGGTGCTGCGGGAAATGTGCGCTACTACTTTGACGATCTAGAGGTCTGTGCTAAGACTGTGCGCGACTTCCCTCGTCGTGTGATGATCGAGGCGCCTGGCATCACGATCAGTCAGGCTGTCGTAGAGATGACGGGAGACTTTCCCGATAGCATCAATGAACTGGAGGAGAAGCTCCGGGGCCAGCGTAACCAGCCCCAACCTAGTCTGACGCTCGGTGCGCTAGGTATGAAGCGATCCAACAAGACGGGGCTACCTCTAGTTGCTCCTGAGGGGCAAGATAAAAGTGTCGATATGACGACAGCTGCTAAGAGACGCTATATTCACGCTCTATCGCTCGCTAAGAAAAGCTTTTATGGCACTGCTAGTGATAAGAAGGTGGATGCTGATCGATACCCTTATGACATCGCAAAGCTGACGGATAGGAACGACTGGATCGCTATCGTCCATGCAGATGGCAATAGCTTGGGTCAGATCGTACAGAGTATCGGGGGAGACATGGCGCAGTACCGGCGCTTCTCCCAGCTACTAGACGAGGCTACCGAGCGTGCTGCCAATGCAGCCTTTGAGAAGCTAGGAGTACGAGAAGGCGACTCCTATCCACTGCGTCCTGTCGTACTGGGTGGTGATGATATGACGGTGATCATACGTGGTAGTCTGGCTATAGCGTATGCACAGGAGTTCATTCGTCAGTTTGAGTATCATACGGGGCAGGGAGAGCTAGGGCAGATCGTGCATGGTGCCACGAGGCTGCCCTGTCTGACGGCCTGTGCTGGGATTGCTTTTATCAAGTCTTCTTACCCCTTCCACTATGGCTATAAGCTAGCGGAGGAACTCTGCAGTGCAGCTAAGCATGATGCCAAGTTTCACTTAGCTGCTGGGGAGAGCATCCCCTCGTGCTTGATGTTTCACAAGGTGGAGGATAGCTACGTAGAGAGCTATGCGGACATCGTTGAGCGTGTGCTAATGCCTACAGATGCTCTCTCCTTTGCATTCGGGCCATACTACTTAGCGGAGCGCGCTGACTACTTCACCATAGATGAGTTGCTGTCGTACTGTGAGCGACTTCAGAAGATAGACGATGAGGGTGTCAAGTCAGGGCTACGCCAGTGGCTCACGCACATGCATCGGAGTGTAGACTTCGCTAGTCAGCATCTAGATCGTATGAAGAGTGTGTATAGTGGTGCTAGTAGTAAACTGGTCACAGAGCTCTGCACAGCGAAATGTAGACGAAAAGAAACTGATGATAAGGACACACCGAGGGTGGTGACGGCATATCCCGCCTTTGATGTGCTCTCGCTGTATAGCATTATGAATGTGGTGACAAAAGATTAGAAACGGAAGCGATGAAGTATCAAGTAGAATTCTTCTCTAACTGGCACTGTGGCTCTGGTCAGGCGGCTGGAGCTGATGCTGATGAGCTGGTCATAAAGGACCCAGATGGGCTCCCCTTTATCCCAGGCAAGACAATCAAGGGATTACTACGTGAGGCTGTGGCTAGCGTGCTACACTTCAGGGGGAGTGACGATATGACACTTGTTGACGAGCTCTTCGGTAGTGAAAACCAGCAAGGCAAGCTACACTTTACCAATGCCTCTCTGAGTGATGCTCTGACACAGCATATCAAAAACTCTGAAGCGTGTAAGGCACTACCCTCTATGCTATACTATACCCTGGCCTCTACGGCGATAGGAGATGATGGCCTAGCTAAGGATCATAGTCTGCGACGTATCCAGACGACTATCCCGTGTACGCTATATGGCGAGATCATAGGCTTGGAGTCTGAGGAGCAAGAGGCGCTAATGGAGGACGCTTTGCACTTTGTCAAGCGACTAGGCTTAGGTAGGAATAGAGGCTACGGCCGTTGCAAACTTTCTAGAGTAGAGTAATGATGGAGGTATTGAAGTTTAAGTGTGAGCTGCTGTCTGATATCGTACTCAACGATACGCCAGCTACCGAAGGTAAGGCGCAGACACTACCCTTTATCCCTGGGAGTAACTTCCTGGGCGTAGTAGCTAGCAAGCTATATGATAAGGAGGATGAGCGTAGCTTCTTGATATTTCATAGTGGTCATGTGCGGTTTGGAGATGCCAACCTCTCTCTAGGAGATCGCCGTAGCGTGAAGATCCCCGCCGCCATCTATAGTCCCAAGCGAGACGGTATAAAGCGGGGGGGCTATGTAAACTATCTTATCCCTGATCCAAGCAGTGTAGAGATGAGAGCGAAGCAACTCAAGCAGGAGCGCAATAAGTTTTATGTCTTCGATGAAAGTCAGGCCTATGAGGTTAAGGTGGATAAGAGCTTCTTCATCAAGTCTGCCTATGACTCAGCGAGACGTCGTGCTCAGGACGAGCAGATGTTTGGCCTAGAGGCACTGCAGCGGGGCGTGACGCTATACTTCTCAGTCGAGATAGATGAGGAAGCGCAAGCTTACCGCGAGGAGATCATCACGGCACTGGCCGGGCAGCGACATATAGGACGCTCCAGGACGGCTCAGTTTGGACTCGTGGAGATCTCTCCGTATGACTTCGAGGAGCCGACGAGTACGGATAAGGCTGTCGAGCTAGGGACGGCTGGTCGGTGCGTAGCCGTCTATGCGGACTCTAGACTGATCTTCCTTGATGACAACGGCTATCCGAGCTTTCACCCCACGGCTCAGGAGCTAGGCATAGAGGAGGGGCAGATCCTGTGGGACAAGTGTCAGGTACGCACCTTCCAGTATGCCCCGTGGAACTACAAGCTCCGCGCCTATGACTCTGACCGATGTGGCTTTGAGAAGGGGAGTGTCTTTATTGTTCAGACGAATGCGCAAGGGCTACATGATAGGTACATCGGGAGCTACTGTAACGAAGGCTTCGGGCGAGTCCTCTACAACCCCGCCTTCCTCCAGGCAGACCCTACTACGGGGCACTCTAGCTATCGCTTTATGAAGCCCTCTACGAGTCAAAAAGATAATGCTGCTCCTGCTCCTAAAGACTTGCCTGCACTCACTGGGGCTGACCAGTTGCTGTGGAACTATCTAGAGAGTAGAGTCTCTCGTCAGAGCGAGCAAAACGAGGTCTGGAATGTGGTAAATAGCTTTGTCAAGGAGCATGGAGGACGCTTCAAGAGAGAGGAAGCCTTTGCCTCTCAGTGGGGCTCTATCCGCAACTTGGCTATGGTCGCAAATACTCCTGACAATTTGATTGGGGCTATCGAAGGCTATCTCAATCATGGCGTAGCAAAGGATAAGTGGGAGAAGAACGGGCGCAAGAAGGTACTAGATAAGTTCCTAAAAGATCAAAAAGATAGTGGCTCTCTGCAAGAGCTCGTGATCAACCTAGCCTCTATGATGGGCAAGCACTGCTCAAACAACAACTAACCCCTCTCTGAGAAGATATGGCACAAACATTTTATCCAATCCGATACACAGCGCGGATCATCATCGAGACCACCAGCCCGCTATCCATAGGGTGTGGAGATAAAAACATAATGACCGATGCGCCAGTCCTGCGAGATGTCAATGGCTATCCTTTTATACCAGGTACTTCGCTCTCAGGTGTGATACGTCACTCGCTAGAGTCTCAAGAGCTAGGCAACACCCTCATGGGTTGGCAAGACCCGCGGGGTGGTGAGGGCTCTCGTCTCATCATCAGCGATGCTAAGATCCTCAACAGCCGTGGAGAGGTGGTCGATGGCTTGGCACCCCGTGATACAGCAGATGCTGTACTTGAGGCTTATCAGGTGCTACCGATACGACAGCATGTACGTATAGGGCAGCGAGGCAGTGCGGAGCAACGAGGCAAGTTTGACGAGGAGGTGGTCTTCCGGGGTACGCGCTTCTGCTTTGATATGGAGCTTATTGCCGTGGAGGATCGAGAGGAGGCGGACTTTCTTAAGATTATTGACACGATCGGCTCCGATGCTTTTCGCTTGGGAGGCGGTAGTCGCAAGGGCTTCGGGAGTATACGGGTGATCTCGGCTCTCTATCGCAAGCTAGACCTAAGCCAGGAGAGCGATCTGAGACTTTATCTAGACAACTCCTCTAGTCTGCGAGACGGACGAGAGGGCTTCGCATCTTACGAACTAAAGCCTGTCGCGGGTGAGGCTACGCTTCACTATGAGGTCTCATTGCAGCCTGTAGACTTCCTTATGTTTGGCTCTGGTCTTGGAGATGATGAAGCGGACAAGGTCTACGTCTCTGAGCAGCAGATCGTATGGGATCAGGAGGGAGTAGGCTCTATCCAAGAGCGTACAGCATCGATCCTCATCCCGAGTTCTTCGGTCAAGGGAGCTCTATCGCATCGCACCGCTTACCACTACAATAAGCAGTGTGGCATCTTTGCCGACAGGCTGGAAGGGAGCGACTTAGAGAAGGAACATACGGGTCAAAACAACAAAGCTGTGCGTCTCCTCTTCGGAGGCGAGGGAGATAGTCAGGGTCGCGACAAGCGACGTGGCTGTGTACTCTTTACCGACCTCTTTATGGAGCGTCCAGATAGTACGGAGGATCATGTCTTCAATCATGTCAAGATCGACCGCTTTACAGGCGGTAGCGTCGGAGGCGCACTCTTCTCTGAGAAGGCGGTTTATACCAACGCTCAGGAGATCAAGCTAGATATCTTCATCGACAAGCAAGCTCTAGAGCAAGAGGAGACTGAGCAAGTTGGCAAGGCTATCACCGCTTTCGAGAGTGCTCTGAGAGATCTCTGTAGCGGGATGCTTCCCTTAGGGGGTAACGTAAACAAGGGGTATGGACGATTCAGTGGTTCAATCAAAAGAAATGGCGAGACACTATGAGAGTAGAGATTCAAGATATTAATACCGAGCTGCGCTATGAGGGCTATCTCTGGCTGAGTAATGCTGATGCACCCATAGAGTATAGCGACAGCCCTCTGGATATGACGCTCTTTGAGGGGGCTAACCCATTCATCAGAGAGGGTTACCTATATAGTCAGGAGGGTAAGTGCTCCCTAACTATCAAGCACGCTGATGGACACTATCTAATCAATCAGTATGGAGTCCCGGAGGAGGATCTCAATGACCCAGAGGTGGAGCAGCTTCGCTTCGTGACTCATCGGATGTCTCAGCGCTATCTCAAGTTCCTTCGCTACTGGAGGGAAGATGAGTCGCCTGCTTGCTTAAACCTCCCCGTGAAGGTCTTCGACCGCATCGTATTTGTTGGATTTGAAAAGTAATACGCTATGTCAGTACACGCACCATTTAACTTCATACCTCTGTCCGACCAGGTATACTTTCCCTCGTGGGCAGATCAGATCTCACACGATGTGCCGTTTTCTGATGGCGTAAGTGGCAAGATTCGGCTTACGATTACGGCTGAGAGCGATATCTTCGTCCGAAATGGACAGAGCAAGGATGCTGAGGACAACCGCTTTAGCCAAGTCTCAGGTCGTTACTTCATCCCGGCCACCTCTATCAAGGGGGAGGTACGCAATCTTATGGAGATCATGAGCTTCGGTAAGATGAATCTCGACACACGGGCCAAGTTTGCACAGAGAGAGTGGAATAACACAGCCCTCTACACAATAAAGGATCCAAATGTGCAGAGGAATATCTGTTGTGGCTACCTGCGCAAGAAGGGTGATGCCTACGAGATCGTAGACCATGGTAAACCGCTTCGCATTAGTCATAGCGATATAGATGATTGGTTTGGAGGAGAGGTGCTAACGAGCCACTTTAGTCGTAATTCGCACATCGATATCAATAAGACGAAGGAAGTGGATGGTCAGACATTTGACCCTAAGACAGCAGCCTTTAAGTATCATCTCTTTAAGGATGAGGATCTCGAAAATCTCTCCTTCACTGAAGTCCGAACCAACACCTTCACCTATGTGACCTGTGCAGATTGGGGAGAGTTTACTGGCGACATAGTCTTCACTGGCTCTCCAGACCAATGGACGGAGGAGCGTGGTATGAACGCTGGCAAGTATTACGAGTTTGTCTTTCCGTCACAGGGGACGAGGTGCTATAGCCTCTCAGAGGAGGAGTTTGAGCATTACGAATTCATCTACAAGGACTCTGACGACTGGAACTACTGGAAGTCTCACCTTACAGACACAGACAAGGGTGTGCCTGTCTTCTTTCGTGCAGAGGACAACCAGATCAAAGACTTCGGACTGGCACTGCTCTATAAGTTGCCCTACGACAAGACGCCTTATGACTTACTTCCTCAGGCTCATCAGGAGGAGTCAACGCACGATCTCGCCGAGTGCATCTTCGGCTACACCGGCAGGACGGACAGCTTGAGAGGGCGTGTACAGTTTTCCAATGCTTTCTCTACAAATGCTGAGCCCAGCGAGGAGGTTACGCTAGTCTTGGGGACTCCGAAGGCCTCTTACTATCCAATGTATATCGAGCAGACGGGGAGTAATGGTCGCACGGGTCAATATCAAACGTACAACAATGGCCGTCTTGCAGGCTGGAAGCGTTATCACGTCAGGAATGGTGTGTGGCAGAAGAGCCTAGGCAATGAGAAGCTTGACTCAACGCTCACACCTGTTCGCAGTGGTGCGACCTTTACAGGTGATATCGTTTTTCACAACTTGCGTCCTATTGAGCTGGGTGCGCTACTCTCGGCACTAACATTTCATGGCAAGCCCGATCTCTACTACCACCAGTTAGGTCAAGCCAAACCCTACGGCTATGGACGCTGTCGCTACTCAGCGATACTGGAGGGTGAGGGGCTTGAAGAGCCGAACTACTATATGGGTCACTTCGAGCATGAGCTGAGTGATAATCTCGGCACATCTTGGCATCAGTCACCTCAGATTAAAGAACTCTTTGCGCTTGCGGGTAGTGCGGTATCTAACGAGACAGAAGAGTACAAGTATATGCGCTTGTCTACGGATCCTAGAGTTAATGAGTTCCAGGATGCCAAAGGTGGACAAAATGGAAGAGGCGATAAGTACTACTTACCCCGCTTTAGCAAGCTATCCCTAAGACATGCCTCAGGTCCAGACTCTCTATCAGAGGGTATTAAAGAGCAGATCAAAGCTCAACAGTTAGAGACCCTAAAGGCCGAGTACAATCAACGCCTAGCAGAGCTTGATACCCTATCCCTAGAGGAGGCCATACGGCAAGCAGAGCGGGTATTGACGCGTTTGAACGAAAAGATGGCACACCGCATGGATGGGGACATACGCGCTTTTTATCAAGACTTCAGAGAGACGTTTGAGGCTAAGAAGAGTGCGCTTGAAGATCTGCAACGTCAACAAGCGGAAGAGAAAGCTCAAGCAGTGGAGAGCGCAGCCCGCTATGAAGCTGGCTTGGAGGGTAAGCTAAGTGCTACGAAATCTCTAAATGCCAATCTAACCGACATCAAGAAATGGCTGGAGGCTGTACAGGAGCAAGAGGGTCGCAAGGCACTCAACGAGGAGGAAATTAAGCTCATCGCTCAAGTCTTCCAAGAGTCCTACGACACGGCTAATGCCAAGGGTAAAAAGACTTGGAAGAACGGTAGTGCTAAGCGTACAGTGGCGAAGGTGCTGGGACAAGACTTGGCAGATGAAATCTTTGGGCTTCTAAGTATTAAGTAGCTATGAGCAAGACCATCGTATCGATCCTGAGCGATCATCTCCTGCCCAACTTTCTTTTCATCAAGGAGATGGAGGGGCAGTATAGCGATCTGCTCTTCGTGAGTACCCCACAGATGGAGATGCAAGAGAAGGCGATGCACCTCGAGGTAGCTTTAGGTCGTAAGGAGGGGAGTGTGCGGCGCATTGTCGTCGCCAACGATAACTATAAGGAGATCCTAGACGCCCTGCGTGCGGAGCAGCTCTCTGGTAGCGTAGAGTATGTTGTCAACATAACGGGTGGCACCAAGACTATGTCGCTCGCTGTGCATGAGTACTTCTGTCAGTTCAACGCCAGCTTCGTCTATGTCCCAATAGGCAAAAACAGCTACTACGACTTCTCTACGGATCAGACCCATTCGCTGGATTATAGGGTCAGTCTCAATGAGTACTTCACACTCTACGGCTTAGCGTATGACTACGACAATGACTTAATCTGTGACGCACAGAGACCATTCAAGCTCTTCAACGAACAGAAGATGAGCAACTTCTACCTCACCAAGGAGCTTAGATCCGCTCAGACAGCCCCACGACCAGAGCTGCGTCGGTACCTCGGAGGGGAGTGGTTTGAGGAGTATGTCTATCTACGCATCAAGCGAGACTTCAAGCTGAGAGACGAGGATATAGCTAAGTCGGTCAAGATCTGCCGTCTCTCCTCTACGTCCAATGATAATGAGCTAGACGTGGTTTTCGTCAAGGACAACGCCCTCTACGTCATCGAGTGCAAGGTCTCCATGACAGGCTACGGCAAGGAACCCAAGTCTGTGGTCGACGAGTACCTCTACAAGCTCGCAGCCATCAGCAAGGACTTCGGGCTACGAGTCAACTCCTACATCTTTACGCTACACCAGATGTGGCGCTTCGCAAAGGCTACACAAGAAAACATGAACAAGCGTATGCGCATCTTAGGCATACGAGACATTATCGACGGCCCTAAACTAACACAACCCCTAAAACTGTAAGACCAATGCCACACCGCAAAGTATTCATCTCTATACTAGGAACGGGTAATTATGGCTCGTGCCAATATACACAGGGAGACTTCACCTCCTCTGATACACCCTTTATACAGAAGGCAACGCTGGAGTTTCTCAATGTAAAGGAAACGTGGACGACACAAGACATCGCTTACATTTTCCTCACACCTACTGCTAGGACTTCCAATTGGCAGGAAACTCCAGTCTATAAGGGTGGAGAGAAAAAAAGCTACCGAGGACTGGCCCCCATACTAGACGAGATGAAGCTCCCTTGTCCTATCGAGACCGTTGACATCACTGAGGATGGTGATGAGCAGGGACTATGGAGCGTCTTTCAAACTATCTACGACAAGCTCCAGGAGGGCGATGAGCTATACATCGACATCACTCACAGCTTCCGCTACCTCCCTATGCTACTGCTCGTACTATGCAACTATGCGAAGTTCTTAAAGCAGACGAAGATCGTTCACATCTCATACGGAAACTATGAAGCAAAGGCATCCGTCAAGCCCCTTGTTGACTTGATGCCACTCGTTGAGGTGCAGGACTGGACCTTAGCAGCCTCAGAATTTCTGCGTAATGGACGTACCGCTAGCTTCACGGCATTGGTTAAAGAAAGAATTCAGCCAATACTCCAAGAAACAAAAGGACAAGACGAAGATGCAAGGGCTTTACGTCAATTCATAGACAGACTAAAGCCTCTCTCTCAGAGCTTAATTACCGTCAGAGGTAAAGCAATCATTGATGGGGGTATATTTAGAGACCTAAATGACTCTGCTCAAAATCTGAAAAACACCCTTATCCCTGCGATGGATCCATTGATTGACAAGATCAAAGACTCCTTCTCAAGCTTTGCCCCGACAGCCAATATCAAGAACGGCTTTGAGGCTGCTCGGTGGTGCTATGATAAGCAACTCTACCAGCAGAGTATCACAATCCTACAGGAGACTCTTAAGGGGTATACAGCAAAACAGGCCGGCTACCCATGCGATGAACAACAATATCAAGACCTAGCGGGTACTGCTTACAATATAGCCTTTAAAGAACGACCTGAAAGTGAATGGAAGCTAGACAAAAACAATGACGACCAAGACGACTTGAATAGAAGGAAAGTCATTGTCAAGAGGATGCTCTCCTTGCCTCTAGTTCAGGAACTCTCTGGGCTCTATGATGAGATTGCTCAACTAAGAAATGACTTCAACCATGCGGGTTTTCGCTCCAATGCTAGCAACGATATTCCAACGCAAATAAAAAAGAAGATGGATCGTTTCTTCCAAGCTCTTGAGAACGATAAGCTCACTCCGGCATCTCCACTTACTCCAGCACCGCCACTCTTCCTGAATCTCTCCAATCACTCGTCAGACAAGTGGAGCAAGGCTCAGCTTGATGTCGCAAGAGCGTACGGCGAGGTGGTGGATATGTCCTTCCCTGAGATAGATCCAGGAGCGACTACAGAGGAGATTCACAGGCTCGCAGAGGAGTATGCAGATAGGATTACGAGTAGCTACCTAGGTCGTGACTTGATGACTGTCCACCTTATGGGCGAGATGACCTTCTGCTTTCGCCTTGTCACCCTGCTACACGCACGAGGCGTCCGCTGTGTCGCATCGACTACGCAACGCAAGACGAGCGAGCTACCAGACGGCAAGAAGGAGTCTATCTTTGAGTTTCAGGCATTTCGAGAGTACTAAAGCAGATCCGTGTGTCAACTCTCTACAAGCGACTCTACCTCGTCGATGAATTCTATATAGAGGGTTACAACAGTGTCTCTCTAGACAACCCCAACATCGTAGCTATACTATAAGAAAGACTTTAGAGCGGAGTAATATGGAGCTAATACTAAATACTTATGGCATCTCTCTCAATCGTGATAATGAGGGTTTTGTCATCTCATCTCATGATGGTAAGCAGCGAATCCCAGCTCAGAGTGTCAAGAGTATACAGGTCTGTAGAGGGGTGCAGATAACGAGTGATGCAGTCATGCTAGCCCTCGAGCATGAGATAGAGATCATGTTTATGGATCAGACTGGTACACCTATAGGGCGTGTATGGAGTCCACGCTACGGGAGTATCTCATCAATACGTAAGGGGCAACTTAACTTTAGCTATTCGCACGATGCGGTTGATTGGATTAAGAAGATTGTCAGCCAAAAGATTGAGAATCAGCAAGCCATGATGCTCCTTCTCTCTACCCCTGATCAACCTAGTCCCACTACAGAAAAAAGTGTCAGACGACTAGAGGACTACCGTAAGAAGATCAGTATGCTAGAGGGTGAGGTTGTCCACGATATCGCTGCTACACTACGAGGCTGGGAGGGGCAAGCTTCTCGTATATACTTTGCCACGATAAATGAATACCTCCCCGAGCCCTTTCGCTTTGAGGTCAGGAGTCAGCGCCCAGCCCTTGATGTTGTCAATGCTTTTCTCAATTATGGCTATGGCATTCTCTATGGACGTATTGAAGGGATTATGATCAAGGCTGGCATTGATCCGTATATTGGCATTATGCACCGAGACAACTATAATCGACCAGTCTTGGTGTACGACATCATCGAGCTATATCGTATTTGGGTAGACTATGTTGTTTACACACTAGTAGCGCAAGGTGTCGTTACAGACGAGTACTACTCAGTACGTTCTGATGGAAGCTACTGGCTTGAACCCTTGGGGCGTCGTATACTTATTCAGTCGCTCAATGATTATATGGACGAAGTGATCGCCATAAAGGGCGTAAGTCGCTCCCGACTTACCTCTATGAAACTCTATATCCAGTCTCTAGCACAGAAATTTAAGCAGTTTGAGCGATGAATATGTACGGCACCAATATTCAGTCTCCTGCAGATGAACTCAGAAAGGTGGAGGAGGAGCGTATCTTCCATAGTTTGCGTCATCCTAAGCCAGAGATTGTAGCTCGCATACAGCAACTGCGGATTATCTACTCCATAGATGTCAAGCAATATGCGAACCTAAAGCGACGGCTCCCATATTTTGTCTGTGGAGTCTTTGCGCCACCTTATCGCTGCAAAGATCACTTTGCCTATACAGAGACTTTCATTGTAGATATAGACCATATAGCATCCAAGGGGTTGTCGCTCACATCCTTGCGTCAGCGTATTCAATCAGATCCACAGGTTATGATGTGCTTTGCATCACCTAGCGAGGATGGTCTCAAGGTGATGTTTCGCCTCAAAGAGAGATGCTACGATGCGGGGCTATACACGATATGCTACAAAGCTTTTATTCGAGACTTTTCCTTGAGATACGACTTACAGCAGGTGATTGATGCTAAGACCTCTGATGTGACTAGAGCGTGCTTCATCAGTATGGACCCCGAGGCTTACTTTAATGCAGACTGTGATGTCGTAGATTTTGAAGCCCTTGTCGATTTGTCCAATCCCGTGGCTATCTCCGATTTAAGGCATACGCTTGCTACTGATACTCAACCCGAAAAAGCAAAAACAAAGACGCATCAGCCGAAAGATCCTGACACTGCAGTTATGGAGCAGATCAGACAGAGACTCAACCCTAAGCAGGCTAAACCTTTGGAGCCACAACCCGTAGTGGTGCCAGCCATACTCAATGATCTCATCGATGATATCAAAAGTTATATAGAGGAGACGGGTCTACGGGTCTCCGAAGTGATAAACATACAGTATGGTAAGAAGCTGCGAGTCTCTTTGGGCTTAAAGCAGGCTGAGGTTAACCTCTTCTATGGTAAACGAGGATTTAGTGTGGTCATCTCACCGAGGCGTGGCACCAATAGTGAGCTCAACGATTTAGTCGCAGAGCTCTTGCGTAGCTTTATAGACACCCATTAAGCATCGAAGATTTGTTATGCGCAAGCCACGTTCACCGATCTCTCCCATAGAAGCACTACGCAAGCTCGCACGATCAGGACTACAAAACTCGCCAAACCCCAATCGCCACATCGAGGGACTGGATCCCCTGGCAACTCTAGAGAGTCGCATAGTCTCTCTACGAGGTATAGCAACCAAACCCTCAAGACCTGCGACAAGTATGATCTTTTTCGTAATGTATGATATAGAGAGTGACAAGGTACGCCGTCTTGTCGCCAAGTACTTAATAGGCAAGGGTTGCACACGCATACAGCGATCCATCTTTCTCGCAGACCTCGACAAATCACTCTACGACCAGATCAAAGTGGATCTAGCAGAGGTGCAGTCGCTCTATGACAATCATGACAGCATCATCGTCTGCCCAGTATCGACTGATCAAATCAACTTGATGCACGTAATCGGACAGCAAATAGATATAGATATCATCACCCATCAGCGTAATACGCTATTCTTTTGATCAATCCCCCCCATATATAGGAGTGGTGCTACCTTTTTGGAGCCTGTTGACTTTGCCAACAGGCTTCTTCTGTATGACGGGCATGTCATACATCTGTGGTGAAAGTCCACTCGGGGCGTAGTTGCCAACGAACCCCATAGCGACTTGCAAGTTTCAA
>OLQN01000469.1_pt1 | contig 35733 bp, 30 predicted proteins | sample 1673181 | NCBI WGS metagenome assembly OLQN01 (sample SAMEA3136763, study PRJEB25190) | human gut metagenome | biome: human gut; feature: human-associated habitat; material: faeces | place: Austria | collected 2013
TGTGAACTTTGTTCACAAAAAACGCCTCGCGGAACGTTACCAGTGAACAGTAACTGAAATATACCTCTCCCAAAAGGAATGGGTTTGTGTTATACTCTAACAGATGATTTTCAGATAGAAAAGTAACTGAAAGTTAGTTTATGGATGATCCGGAAGGAGGATTTATGGAATATATTGAAGAAATACAGGAGCAGGTGATTCTGGTTGGCGTTCAGCTGGATGAGAACGATAATGTGAAAGAATCCCTGGATGAACTGGAGGAGCTTGCAGATACTGCCGGAGCCCAGACAGTGGGAAAAATTATCCAGAACCGTGAGACTGTACATCCTGGAACTTATATTGGAAAAGGAAAGATCGAGGAGGTACGTGCTCTTATGCTGGCCACGGATGCTACAGGAATCATCTGTGACGATGAACTTTCCCCGGCACAGATGAACAATCTGGAGCATGAGCTGGAATGTAAGGTAATGGACAGAACTCTTCTGATCCTTGACATTTTTGCAAAACATGCCACTACCAGCGAGGGAAAGATTCAGGTTGAGCTTGCACAGCTCCGTTACAGAGCATCCAGACTGGTAGGACTAGGTGCGTCTTTGTCCAGACTTGGAGGAGGAATCGGAACCAGAGGTCCTGGAGAGAAGAAGCTGGAGAGCGACCGACGTCTGATCCGAAAGAGGATCACAGCGCTGAAGGAAGAGCTTTCTCAGGTAGAGAAGCACAGAGAGCTGCTCCGTACCGGACGTACCCGGGGAAAGATGAAGACTGCGGCGATCGTGGGATATACCAATGCGGGAAAATCCACTTTACTGAATACTCTGACAGGCGCAGGGGTTCTTTCCGAGGACAAGCTTTTTGCAACTCTGGATCCGACTACGCGTGCTCTGACGCTGGATGACGGACAGCAGATCCTGCTTACCGATACGGTTGGATTTATCCGTAAGCTGCCGCACAATCTGGTTGAGGCGTTTAAGAGTACGCTGGAGGAAGCCAGGTACGCGGATTACATCATTCATGTGGTGGATTGCTCCAATCCCCAGGCTGTACAGCAGATGGAAGTGGTTTACGACACTTTGCAGGAGCTGGGAGTTCAGGGGAAAAAGACCATTACGTTGTTTAATAAGGTGGATATGGGAGCGGCTATCCGTATGCGCGACAGCAATGCAGACCACACTTTGAAGGTATCTGCGAAAACAGGGGAAGGTCTTGAGGATTTAAAGGCACTTCTGGGGAAAATTCTTTCCGAAGAGCAGATTTATGTGGAAAAGCTTTTTACCTATCAGGAGGCTGGCAAGATCCAGCTGATCCGGGAATATGGCCAGCTGCTTTCGGAGGAGTACACAGATACTGGAATTCTGGTGAAAGCCAGAGTGCCACAGGAAATTCATGGGAAGCTTATGTGACGCAGCCAGACCTGTGGAATTGGAAAAAAGTATGGGCTATAAAGTTATCACATTTGAGGATAATAAGTAAATATAATGTTATCGCTTAAAAGTAATTTCTGTGAAGCGCATTGCTATACAAAAAGTGAAGAACGATAGATGATAAGATTAAAATTCGTAAGAAACAGGAGAGAATATCATGGGAAAATACACAGATTTTGTTATGAAAACAGCACAGGATCTGCTTGCAGTGCCAAGCCCAAGCGGCTTCACATACATGGCAGCCGAATTTGTGAAAAAAGAATTTGAGAATCTTGGCTATAAGCCTCAGATTACCCAGAAGGGCGCTGTGCTCGTAAAGCTTGGAGGAAAAGACGATAAGAATGCAGTGGTTCTGGCAGCTCACATGGATACTCTTGGCGGAATGGTCTGCCAGATCATGGACAACGGACATCTGAAACTGACTAATATCGGCGGTATGAATCCAAACAATGCAGAGGCTGAGAATTGTAAGGTTTATACAAAGTCCGGCAAAGTATATGATGCAACTTTCCAGCTGGAGAATGCGTCTGTTCATGTAAACGGCGAGTATAGCGATACCAAACGTACTTATGAGACGATGGAGGCCATTCTTGATGAGCCGGTGAAGAATAAAGAGGATGTGAAAAAACTTGGAATCATGACAGGCGATTTTGTCTGCTTTGATCCAAGGACAGTTGTGACTGAGAGCGGATACATCAAGAGCCGTTTCCTTGATGATAAATTCAGCACTGCCATTCTTCTCGGCTATGCTAAATATCTGAAAGAGAAAGAAATTCAGACAGAGCGTACCATTTATGTACTGATCACTTCTTATGAGGAAGTGGGACATGGTGGATGTGCCGCTATCCCAGATGGAGTGACAGAGATGCTCTCCGTAGATATGGGATGTGTTGGAAAAGGCCTGGAATGTGATGAAACCATGGTTTCAATCTGCGCTAAGGACAGTATGGGACCATATGATTACCAGGTGGTTTCCGGTCTGATCAAGGCTGCACAGGAGAATGACATTGCGTTTGCTGTGGATGTGTATCCTCATTATGGCTCTGATGTGGATGCGGCACTGAAAGCAGGCTATGATATGAAGCATGGTCTGATCGGACCGGGAGTTTACGCATCTCATGGATACGAGCGGTCACACAGGGATGGAGCGAAGAATACACTGAAATTACTGAAGGCATATTTAGGATAAAAGTCCTGCGCGGTAGCGCTAAAGGCGCGGAACAATCGACTTTCATTTGGGGTGATGTCTGCGCAGGCAGACATGTCCGTTTAGAAGGAAAAATTGATTAAAAATGTATAAAATCTTAATAATAGAAGATGACGAAATTATTGTACAGATAGTAAAGCGACATTTGGAATCCTGGGGATATGAGGTCTTTCAGATCGAAGATTTCACTCATGTGATTCAGGAGTTTGTGCAAAAAGATCCACAGCTGGTGCTGCTGGATTTGAAACTGCCGTTTTTTAACGGTTTTCATTGGTGTGAGGAAATCCGCAAAATTTCACAGGTACCAGTGATGTTTCTGTCTTCAGCGGCTGACAATATGAATATGGTAATGGCCATGAGCCGGGGCGCAGATGATTTTATCGCGAAACCTTTTGATCTGGATGTGTTAACTGCGAAGGTGCAGGCTGTGCTTCGCAGAACCTATGCCTTTGGTCAGAACAACAGTCTTCTGGAAAGGGGCGGCGTAGTGCTGAATCCTGGAAATGGGACAATTTCAGTGGATGGAAAGCTTGCAGACTTGACGAAAAACGAATTGAAGATATTGCAGATACTATTTGAACATCAGGGGCATGTTGTATCCAGAGAGTCGATTATGACAAAACTGTGGGAGAGCGACAGCTTTGTGGATGACAATACTTTGACAGTAAACATCACAAGAATCCGTCGGAAGCTGGAAGGTCTGGGTGTAGAGAACTTCATTATCACCAAAAAAGGCCTGGGGTACATGGTATGATTAAATATCTGAAAACCAGATGGAAAACAGGTGTTTTGGCTTTACTTATGGTAGCGGTAACGGCTGGAATCCTTTTTCTGTATGATATTCCGCTTGAGCCTGTAGGTTATGTGGCGGTTTTTGAAATGCTGCTGACAGGCCTGGGGCTTATGTGGGATTACCATAAATACCGGAAAAAGCAGGAAAGTCTGCTTTACATAAGAGACTGCGGTAATTTTTCAGAAGAATATCTGGAGGCTCCGGAGAATGAAAATGAGGCTATTTACCGGGAAATCTGCCGTAGTCTGGATGAGAAGAGAATAGAGGCTGAAAATCAGAGAAGTGCTTTTGGTACAGAATTGACAGACTTTTATACGCTGTGGGTTCACCAGATCAAAACACCTATTGCTGCAGCAAGACTGCTTCTTCAGGAAGAGAAGCCCAGACCTCAGGAGATTCAGAATGAGCTTTTTAAGGTGGAGCAGTATGTGGAGATGGTGCTGGGGTATCTTCGAACGGAGGATATGGCTTCAGACATCCGCTTTGAGGAAGTGGATATGGATTCTCTGATTCGTGAGCAGATTCACAAATTTGCCAGAATATTTATTGGGAAAAAGCTTTCTCTGGAGTATCAAGAGGTATCGGAAACGGTGCTTACAGATGAAAAATGGCTTGGCTTTGTGTTGGGACAAATTTTATCAAATGCACTGAAATACACAAAAAAAGGAAAAATATCCATCTATATGAGCAAATCCAGGCCGCATACGCTGGTGATCGAAGATACTGGAATCGGAATCCGTGCCGAAGATTTGCCCCGGGTTTTTGAAAAGGGGTTTACTGGCTATAATGGACGTGAAGAGAACAGGTCTACTGGAATTGGGCTTTATCTTTGCGGAAAGATTATGAAAAGCCTGGATCACGGAATCAGGATAGAGTCGGAGCTTGGAAAAGGGACGAAGGTATTTCTGGAACTGGGAAGGAAGAAGATGGATCTATATTAGAGCGTGTTCGGAAAAAACAATCTCGCAGTCTGCACGCCCCACTTTTCGGTGTATTTTGCAGATTGCAAGATTAATTTTTTTACATGCTTTAGATGGTGGGGACAAGAAGAGAGTATGAAAGCGATAAAGAAGGTTTTAAACAATATTTTTATTGACGGTTTAAGCGGAATGGCTTTGGGGTTGTTTTCTACTTTGATCATCGGAACTATTTTGAAACAGATCGGTGATTTGATGGGCGGTACATATGGCACTTATTTAAGTGCATTTGCAGTGGTTGCCCAGAGGCTTACAGGTGCCGGAATCGGCATCGGTGTTGCGTATAAATTCCGGGAATCTACTTATGTGCTGTTGTCGGCTGCGGCAGCAGGAATGATCGGGGCTTATGCATCAAACCTTATTGCAGGAACCCTGTTGTCTGATACAGGGGCATTAGTGTTATCCGGTCCTGGCGAGCCTCTTGGAGCATTTGTGGCTGCATATGTGGGAATTACGATTGGGAGGCTGGTTGCCGGAAAAACAAAACTGGATCTTCTTATTACACCAGCAATCACCATCCTTTCCGGTGGTGCTGTAGGGATACTGGTAGGACCGGGAGTATCAAGCTTCATGACATGGCTTGGCAACCTGGTAAACTGGGGAACTGAGCAGCAGCCAATCCTGATGGGAATTGTGGTTTCTGTCATCATGGGAATGGTACTGACTTTGCCAATTAGTTCTGCAGCTCTTGGAATTATTCTGGGGCTGAATGGCGTGGCAGCGGGTGCGGCAACGATCGGATGCTGCTGTCAGATGATTGGATTTGCAGTGACAAGTTTTAAGGATAATGGCGTGGGCGGTCTTTTTGCCCAGGGAATTGGAACCTCCATGCTGCAGATCCCTAATATTATGAAGCGTCCGCTGATCTGGCTGCCTCCTACACTGGCATCTGCTATTTTAGGCCCAATTGCCATTATCGGGCCTTTCCATATGACAAACAATGCGACAGGCTCCGGAATGGGAACCTCAGGTCTGGTTGGACAGATCATGACTTACCAGACTATGGTGGCAACAGAATCACCGGTGCTGGTAATTCTGAAAATTGTATTGTTCCACTTCCTGCTTCCGGGACTGTTATCCTATGTGATTTACCGCGGAATGCGAAATATGGGATATATTAAAGACGGACAGATGAAGCTGAATGTGTAAGGAATATAAAATAAATATTGACATCTAATGAATGTTAGAATATACTAACAACATAAAGGAGCTTATAGGTAATCTGAAAGGAGTATCATATGGGAACAGTAGTTGTTGGTGCTATCGTAGTCGTAATAGCAGGTCTGGCAGTGAGAAGTATTGTGAAGGATAAAAAAAGCGGAAAAGGCTGCAATGGTAATTGTGGAAGCTGCGGCGGACACTGCCACTAAGATGTGAATGAGGCACTGGTATTTTACATAGCTGGTAAATAAGAAGATGAGGAAACTGCTGTATTGGAGAAATCTGATATGGCAGTTTTTTTATTGATAAAAAACAGAATGTGACAAACCCGCGAAAGAATTGCGCACACATTTTGGCACAGATTGTAAATGGTATAAACTGTTATAAAATCAAAAATGCATATATATATTGTATTCTGTAATGTCCATATCATGAAGGGAGTGTTGAAAATGAAAAAGTCACTAAAAAAAATAATAATGGTTGTTCTGACATTTGCTATGATGTTTGCAATGACCGTGCCTGCTTACGCAAAAGAGGCATTTAAAATTCTTAAGACAAATGCAACTATTTATTCTTCTAAAACTATGGAAAATCGCAGATGCTACAATCCGGATGAACGTATTGCCTACATTGGAAAAAGAAAAGTAGTTGTGGAATCCAGTAATACAAAAGTTGCAACTGTAAAGATAAAGGATAATGCTATTTGGGCTACGCCCCAAAAAGCTGGCACAACAACTATTACTGTGAAAACTGAACGGGAAACTTACAAATGTACATTTACCGTGTATAAATATGTAAATCCTGTTTCTTCTGCAAAGGTGGGAAAGCTCACAATTAAAGGAACTGCTTTTAAAAAGAATGCAATTTATAATCTGCGTTATTCCAATTATAAAAATAAGAGTATCGCATTTAAATTTAATCTGAAAAAAGGTTGGAAACTCAGAGGGGGAATATCGTATGCAAGAAGTAACTGGGGTGTAGCGAAGATGTCACCAAATGGCAGCAAAATAAAAGCTGCAGGAGGATCTGGATTTCTTGCTGTTGCATTGGCTGAAAATATCAAGACGGGGCAGAGAGAAAGAATACACATATATTTCAAATAAATTGATAACTTTCAACGTATGGCACTGAACTGCTATATAATTTGTGTGGAGATATAATTTGAAAAGCGTTTTCCGAAATCAAAATATGAAAATCGGAAAACGCTTTTTGTTTAATCTGGTATCTTAATAAAAACAACGAAAAACCACAAAAACCAACCAAAAACACAAACTAAAACAACAAAACTGGTGTTGAATTATGTTGACATCGCATAGCGAATGACGTATAATGAGCATAGAAAACTATGTCATGGAACAACGGACATTTATGTTGCCGACAGAGAGAATATTGTGTTTTGGAGATACAGAATATTATTTCATATGCCGGGACATCCATGAGAAAGGAGAACCATGGAAAAATACAATTCAAGTGAGATTCCGAAATCTTCCAGAATTACCCGTCTGGTAGATCATCTCTATGCCAAGATGCCGGAGATCGAATCTTACAGAGCGAAGCTGATCACAGAGTCCTATAAGGAGACGGAAGACCAGCCGATCATTACCAGAAGAGCGAAAGCTTTTTCCCACATTTTACATAATATTCCGATCATCATCCGTGATGAGGAACTGATCGTGGGAAGTAACTCCATTGCACCGAGAGGATGCCAGACATTCCCGGAATTCTCATTCCAGTGGCTGGAAGACGAGCTGGATACGGTTGCCACCAGAACTGCTGATCCATTCTATATTTCAGAGCAGGCCAAAGCAGATCTTCGCGAGGTACACAAATACTGGAAAGGCAAGACTACCAGTGAGCTTGCCACAGCATATATGGCACCAGAAGCCATTCGTGCAATTGATCACAATATTTTTACACCGGGAAACTATTTCTATAATGGTGTAGGACATGTTACCGTAAAATACTGGGAAGTTCTTGAAATCGGATACGAAGGCATTATGGCGAAAGCACAGGCTGAGCTGGATAAATGCAATGTGGGGGATGGAGATTACGCAGAGCGTTCCCGTTTCCTGGAAGCAGTTATCATGAGCTGCCAGGCAGTGATTGATTATGCAGACAGATATGCAAAGCTTGCCCTTGAAATGGCAGAGAAATGTACAGATCCACAGCGTAAAGCAGAGCTTCTTGTGATTGCATCCAATTGCAGCAAGGTTCCGGCGAAGGGAGCTACCAATTTCTGGGAGGCGTGTCAGTCCTTCTGGTTTGTGCAGCAGCTTCTCCAGATGGAGTCTAGCGGACATTCCATTTCCCCAGGACGTTTCGACCAGTATATGTATCCTTATTATAAGAAGGATATTGAGAGCGGCGCGATTACCAGAACAGCAGCCCAGGAGCTTCTTGATTGCATCTGGGTAAAATTAAATGACCTGAATAAAGTCCGTGACGCAGCATCTGCAGAAGGTTTCGCAGGCTACAGTCTGTTCCAGAACCTGATCGTAGGAGGTCAGGATAAAGATGGCAATGATGTGACCAATGACCTTTCCTTTATGTGTATTGAGGCATCCATGCATGTACATCTTCCGGCTCCGTCCCTTTCCATCCGTGTATGGAATGGTTCTCCTCATGACCTTCTGATCAAGGCAGCAGAGCTTACCAGAACGGGTATCGGACTTCCGGCTTATTATAACGACGAGGTAATCATCCCGGCACTGCAGAACAGAGGACTTTCCCTTGCAGATGCCCGTGAGTATAATATCATCGGTTGCGTAGAGCCACAGAAAGCAGGTAAGACAGAGGGATGGCATGATGCAGCATTCTTTAATATGTGCCGTCCGCTGGAGCTTGTATTTGCCAATGGTATGGATCAGGGCGAGATGGTCGGAATTCCTACCGGCGATGTAACCCAGATGGCTACATTCGATGAATTCTATGATGCATACAAGAAACAGATGGAGTACTGCATTTCCCTTCTTGTAAATGCAGATAATGCCATTGACGTGGCTCATGCAAAGCGTTGTCCGCTTCCATTCCTTTCCAGTATGATCGATGACTGTATCAAACGTGGAAAGACCGTACAGGAAGGCGGCGCAGTTTATAACTTTACCGGTCCACAGGGATTTGGTATTGCAAACATGGCAGATTCTCTTTACGCCATCCGTCAGCTGGTTTATCAGGAAAAGAAGTTCACAATGGAAGAACTGAAAGAAGCTCTTGCATGGAACTATGGCAAAGGATTGGATGAGCAGTCTGTGAAAGAGATCACAACCGGCATCTTAAGAGAGATGACCGAGAGCGGTGCCAAGGTTGATGCGGATACAGCAGCTGCAGTTTTGAAATCTGTTATGAATGCCCAGATGGCACCTGAGAAGATGGCTAGATATCAGGAAATTCACGACATGATCGCAGAAGTTCCGAAATTCGGAAATGACATTCCGGAGGTTGACTACTTCGCAAGAGACGTAGCTTACACATACACAAGACCGTTACAGAACTTTAAGAACCCAAGAGGCGGACAGTATCAGGCGGGACTTTATCCGGTATCTGCAAACGTACCCCTTGGTGGACAGACTGGTGCTACACCAGATGGAAGATATGCACATACTCCGGTTGCAGACGGTGTTTCCCCATCCGCTGGCAAGGATGTGAACGGACCTACTGCAGCTGCAAGCTCTGTTGCAAAACTGGATCACTTCATCGTATCCAATGGTACTCTGTTCAATCAGAAATTCCATCCGTCAGCATTGTCTGGACGTGAGGGTCTTGAGAAGTTCGTTGCACTGATCCGTTCCTACTTCGATCAGAAGGGAATGCATATGCAGTTTAACGTTGTAAGCAGAGAGACACTGCTTGATGCACAGGCACATCCGGAGAACTATAAGCATCTGGTTGTACGTGTGGCTGGTTACAGTGCACTGTTTACTACACTTTCTAAATCTCTGCAGGATGACATTATCAGAAGAACTGAGCAGGGTTTCTAAAAAGAAAGTCAGCAGACTCTTATGCAGGAGAGTTATAATTGCCCCATAGCTCACTTCTTAGCGAGATGATAAGTGTGGCTGTGAATGGGAATTTTCTGCGAAAAATATAAATGGAATTGCTGGTGGCTTCGTTAAGAGAAGTCTGCTGGCACTTCCGTATAATGGAGAAATCTATGGAATATTTAGACACTACAGGACGTATTTTCGACGTCCAGCGCTATTCCATCCATGACGGTCCTGGAATCCGTACCATTGTGTTTTTGAAAGGCTGTGTGCTCAGATGTCAGTGGTGCTGCAATCCGGAATCCCAGGAATATAAGATCCAGACAATGAAAACTCCAGACGGCGTGAAGACCATGGGACGAGACGTAACTGTCCGCGAGATGATCGAACTGGTAGAGAAGGATCGCCCATACTACTACCGTTCCGGCGGCGGAATGACACTTTCCGGCGGCGAATGTCTCTGTCAGCCGGAATTTGCCCGTGACCTTCTTCGCGCAGCGAAAGAGCGTGGAATTAATACAGCTATCGAGAGTATGGCTTGTGTTCCCTGGAAAAATATAGAGATGGTACTGCCTTATCTGGATACTTACCTGATGGATATCAAGCATACCAATCAGGAGAAGCATAAGCAGTTTACAGGCAAGCCCAATGGACTGGCTCTGGAGAACGCCAGAAAGGTAGCTCTTTCTGGCCAGACCAATCTGGTGATTCGTGTACCTGTCGTTCCAACGTTCAATGACAGTGTGGAGGAAATCAAGTCTATTGCTTCCTTTGCATCTACATTGCCAGGTGTGAAGAAGATTCACCTTCTTCCTTATCACCGTCTGGGACAGGATAAGTACGACTGGCTTGGAAGAGAATACAAGCTGCCGGAGATACTTCCTCCAGAACCAGAGCATATGGAACTTTTGAAAAAAGCAGTGCATTCCGTCTGTGATCTGGATTGCCAGATAGGTGGATGAAATACTATTTTATGTAAAAATTTTGAAGAAAGACATTGTGTGGAGAAATCTGTACAGTGTCTTTTTTTGCGCGCATTTCTTATTTAATGTGTTGGGAGGGTGAAAAGTTCTTCAGGAGGGACACATTTGAACAACTTTCAACACACTAAAAGAAAGCCTTTTTCATACATGCTCCAGGAAAAGAAATTGGAAAAAGATTTGCTTAAATTATAATTTTTTTGTATGATAGGTGGTATAATAAATACTTGATGAATTTATATCAACTATTTAAAAAAGCGGAGAAAGAAAACTTTATAAAGACAGTTAGATTGATTGCGGTAAAATCTGGCTGGTGCAAAATACTACAGCATAAGGAGAAAAAGAATGAGAGGACTATACTCATCAAAGACAAAAATCAGACACCAGATTTTTACTGAGATTGCCCGGCTTGCCTATGAGGGCGACATTGAGAAAGAGATGGATGATCTTCCGTACAAAATTCTTCCAGGAGAGATTGCAACATATCGTGACAGTATTTTTCTGGAGAGAGCTATCGTAGGAGAGAGACTGCGTGTGGCAATGGGACTGCCTCTTCGAAACATTTCCGAGCATGCGCCAATTTCCAAGGGCGTAGAAGCCAGCTTGATCGAAGAGAAATATTATGAGCCGCCCCTTATCAATATTATTAAATTCGCCTGCAACTCCTGTCCGGAGAAGCGTGTGATTGTCACAGAGGGCTGCCAGGGCTGTCTGGAACATCCTTGTCAGGAGGTCTGTCCCAAGCAGGCTATCCACATGGAAAACGGGCGGTCTGTGATCGATCAGGAGAAATGCATCAAATGTGGAAAGTGTCTGGAATCCTGTCCATATAATGCCATTATCAAGCAGGAGCGTCCGTGTGCCAAGGCCTGTGGAATGAATGCCATCCATTCAGACGAGTATGGCAGAGCAGAGATCGACTATGACAAGTGTGTTTCCTGTGGAATGTGCCTGGTAAGCTGTCCGTTCAGTGCCATTGTAGATAAGGGACAGATTTATCAGACCATTATGGCATTAAAAAGTGATACACCAGTTTATGCCATTGTAGCGCCGGCTGTGGCAGGTCAGTTTGAACCAGAATTGAAGAATACCCAGCTTCGGGGAGCTTTTAAGGCGCTTGGATTTACGGATATTAAGGAAGTGGCTGTGGGTGCAGATCTTTGTACCATTGAGGAGGCTAAGGACTTCATGAAGGAAGTGCCGGAGAAAATTCCGTTTATGGGAACCTCCTGTTGCCCGGCATGGTCTGTTATGGCAAAAAAGACGGTTCCACAGCTTGCCAACTGCATTTCTATGGCGCTTACTCCCATGGTACTGACTGCCAGACTTCTGAAGCAGGAAGAGCCAGACTGCAAGATCGTGTTTGTAGGACCATGTGCAGCCAAGAAGCTGGAGGCAAGCCGTAAGTCGGTTCGAAGCTATGTGGACTTCGTTCTCACCTTTGAAGAGGTGAAAGGCATGTTTGATGCCAAGGATGTTGATTTTGCCAGCCTTCCGGAGGAAGAGCCTCTTACCCAGGCCAGTAGTGACGGTCGTGGCTTTGCTGTTAGCGGCGGTGTGGCAGCCGCAGTTGTGAAAGCTGTAAAGCGTATGGATCCGGATCGCGAGGTGAAGGTAGTCAGTGCTAACGGACTTCAGGAGTGTAAAAAGATGCTGATGGCAGCCAAAGCAGGGAAATACAACGGATATCTGCTGGAAGGCATGGCGTGTCCTGGCGGCTGCATAGCAGGTGCCGGAACGGTGCAGACTGTAAAGAAGGCGGGAGTGGCACTGGAGAAGATGAAGAAGGAAGCGTCTTTTGAAGAATGTATGGATACTTCATTTGGCGGGGAACTGGAGAAACTGGAAGAGCTGTAAAATTATTTAGCCGAGCTGCTTGAAAATAAAGAATACATGAGAAGGAGAAAAGCAAAAATGCGTGCATACGAACGTTTATTAAATTATGTGAAAGTATATACCACAAGCGAGGATGAGCAGGAGAACGTGCCATCCACCAGCCGTCAGTTTGACCTGGGAAACCAGCTGGCAGAGGAACTGAAAAAAATAGGGGTTCAGGACGTGCGCATTGATGACAAGTGCTATGTTTATGGCGTGATCCCGGCTACAGAAGGCTTGGAAGAGAAACCAGCCATTGGCTTTATCGCACATATGGACACAGCACCTGATTTCTCCGGAGAAAACGTAAATCCACAGATCATCCCGGAGTACGACGGCGGTGATGTAAAGTTGGGAGACAGTGAATATGCTCTTACCTTGAAAGATTTCCCACATCTGGCATCTTTAAAAGGAAGAACCTTGATCACCACCGACGGAAGCACCCTTCTTGGTGCAGATGACAAGGCTGGTGTGGCTGAGATCATGACTATGGCAGAGCAGGTGATCACAGAGAACATTCCTCATGGAAAAATCTGTATCGGCTTTACCCCGGATGAAGAAGTGGGCCGCGGCGCAGACTTCTTCGATGTAGAAGGCTTTGGAGCAGATTTTGCCTATACTGTAGATGGCGGTGCGGAGAATGAGATCGAGTATGAGAACTTCAATGCCGCAGGTGCGAAAGTAAAGATCAAAGGCTTTTCTGTACACCCGGGCAGCAGTAAGAACACCATGATCAATGCAGCCCTGGTTGCCATGGAGTTCAATAACATGCTTCCGGCAGGAGATACCCCAGCGAACACAGAAGAGTATGAGGGATTTTTCCATCTCTGTGAAATGAGCGGAGATGTGTCTTCTGCAAGCCTTGACTACATTATCCGTGACCACGACAGCGCCATGTTCGCCTGCCGCCAGGAGATGATGAGACATATCGCCAAGCTTCTCAACGAGAAATACGGCGAAGGTACCGTAACCCTCACCATCAAAGAACAGTACCGCAATATGAAAGAGAAGATCGAGCCCTGCATGCACCTGATCGATAACGCCAAGAAAGCCGTCCAGCAGTCCGGCCTTTCCCCAGTAACCGTAGCCATCCGCGGCGGCACCGACGGCGCCCGCCTCTCCTTCATGGGTCTCCCCTGCCCCAACCTTGGAACCGGCGGCTACGCCTTCCACGGTCCATGCGAGCACATTACAGTAGAAGGTATGGATTACGCAGTGGAGAATCTGAAGAATATTGTGAAGCTGTACGCATGCTGATTCGGGCAAGAAAAAAGCATTGGTGAGATATATGATTTTTTAAACATGCTTTAGAAAAAAGCATCTGTCGAATTGTAACCGACAGGTGCTTTCTTCTTCTCAAAATTTAAACAAAATTTTACATGGCTAAGACAACAACATGCTTTTTCCCCCTTATAATTATCCTGAGAAAAAAGCTAAAAAGGAGAACTGATCTACTTGAAGTACCAGGAAATTGTAAATAATAAGGAAATTAATGCATATCTGAAAAAGGGAGACGCCAATCTGGGAACAATGGGATTTACGGATCATTCCAAGGCACATTGTATACAGGTTTCCCACAGAGCCGGAAAAATACTGGAAAAACTGGGATATTCCAAACATGATGTGGAACTTGCCAAAATTGCAGGATATATGCACGACATTGGAAATGCCATCAACAGAACTCACCACGCAGAATACGGTGCCTTGCTTGCAAACGATCTTTTAAAAGAAACCAATATGCCAATGGAAGACCGGATTACCATTGTATCTGCCATTGGAAATCATGATGAATCTACAGGAAACCCTGAAGACGTTGTTTCAGCAGCTCTGATCATTGCAGATAAAACAGATGTAAGAAGAAGCCGAGTGCGCCAGAAAGAAAGCTCAGCATACGATATCCATGACCGCGTGAATTACGCAGTTACAGAATCCAAGCTGAAAATTGAGAAAGATAAATCTGTACTTGCCTTGAATCTTCAGGTGGATGAAAGCATCTGTTCTATGTACGACTATTTCGAGATTTTTCTGGATCGGATGATGCTTTGCAGAAAATCAGCAGAAGTTCTGAAAACCACATTTAAACTGACGGTAAATGGACGTAAAGTGCTATAGAGACAAGCTTATTGTGAAGGTTTTTGGGAACTCTTCAGATGAACTATATATAAATAAGTGTTGTTTATATGAGCGAGGAGCCAAATTTTCATATAAGCAGACATAACCGTTGACCGAAAGTAACCTACATAAAAATACACAAAACAGAACTTCTATATTTGTGTAATATGTAGAAGCCTCAAAATGATGACAAAAAATTTAAAAAAATAGTTGTTAAAAGATTATCATTATGGTATCTTAATGAGAGCGGAGAAAACCAATATTTTATGCGGAGACGAAGAGGGAAAAGTCCTTTTGTTGAGAATTGTTTGTCAAGAAACACATAGTGACATGACTTGAACCAGAAAAACAGGAAGAAAATCCTCTGTGTTTCTGGTTTAGGCCATGTCACAAGGCAGAAAATAAAGTTTTTACCCGCTTTTTTTCTAACTGTGATTGTTAAAAAATAAACAAGAAACAAAGGACATCACACAGGGAAAACCAACCAATCCCACGGAAAAATAACAAAACAGAGGGAGAAGTTGACACAATCCCACACCCCATGAAAGGAGTTTTTTATGAGCAGCAAAATTACCATTATCGGAGCTGGAAGCGTTGGCTCCACTATCGCTTACACACTGGCACACGATGAGATCGCTTCCGAGATTGTTCTGATCGACATCAACAAGGAAAAGGTAGAAGGCGAGGTTATGGACATTGAGCAGGGAACCTGCTTCAGAAGCCCTGTATCTCTGGTAGCCGGAGATTACGCAGATGCCAAAGATTCCGACATTGTGATCATCACATCCGGAATCGCCCGCAAACCTGGACAGACCCGAATTGAGCTTACTCAGACAAACGTAAATATTCTGAAGAGCATCACTCCTCAGATCGTAAAAGAAGCTCCGGACGCAAAGTATATTATTGTAAGCAACCCGGTAGACATTATGACCTATGTATTTACCAAGATTTCCGGTCTTCCGGAGAATCAGATCATGGGATCCGGAACTATTCTTGATACAGCAAGACTTCGCTATGGACTTTCCGAGCACTTCAAAGTAGCCCAGGGAAATATCCACGCTTATGTGTTTGGCGAGCACGGCGACACCTCCTTCATTCCATGGACAGGCGCTTACATTTCCGGTCTCAGCACAGATGAGTATTATGAAGAAATGAAAGCTCACGGCAAGGATGTGAAACCTCTGGATAAAGAAGCCATGCTGGAATATGTACAGAAATCCGGCGGAAAAGTTATTGCAAAGAAAGGCGCAACCTTCTACGCAGTATCTGCTACCGTTTGCCAGCTGGTAGGTCTGATCCTGGCAGCTTCCGATTCCCTTGCAACCGTATCCTCCATGCTTCACGGTGAGTATGGAATCGAAGATGTGTGCCTGAGTACTCTTACTCTTGTAGGACCAAATGGAATCCAGGGAAAAGTTCAGATGCGTATGAATAAAGAAGAAGTTGCACTGCTGAAAAAGAGTGCTGATGCCCTGAAAGAAGTAATCGCACAGATCGAACTGTAAGTACCAGGTTTTGTTGTCTGCATTTTACCGGAAAAATCAATTCCCAGTGCAGAGCACAAGACTTTATATTTAACTATACCAGCAAAGACATCCCCGGCTTCTATCGTGGAAAGCGGTAAGTCGGGTTCCACTTTGCGAAAGCAACCCAAATAGCTGCTGTTTGCATATGTGAATTTAGAAAAGCATATTTTGTGAACAGTAACAAGAAAGGAACAAGAAGCATGAAGTACAGTTATTATCCAGGATGTACCCTGAAGAATAAGGCAAAAGATCTGGATGCCTATGCCAGAGCTTCTGCAAAAGCACTGGGTTTCGAAATGGAAGAGATAGAAGACTGGCAGTGCTGCGGCGGCGTATATCCTCTTGGCAGCGATGAGATTGCCACCAAACTTTCTTCCGTCCGGGCTTTAAATGACGCAAAAGAAAAAGGACAGGATCTGATTACAGTCTGTTCAGCCTGTCATCATGTGCTCAAACGTGTGAACGACGACATGAAAAACGTGGACGACATCCGCACCAGAGCAAATAATTATCTGAAACTGGATACTCCATATGAAGGAGAGACAAATGTCCTTCATTATCTGGAAGTACTCCGTGATGAAGTTGGATTTGATGAGATCAAAAAGAAAGTGGTAAATCCTTTAACCGGCAAAAAAATCGGTGCATATTATGGCTGCCTTCTTTTAAGACCAGGAAAGATCATGTCATTTGATAATCCGGAGAATCCAACCATTATGGAAGACTTCATCCGTGCCCTTGGCGCAGAACCTGTGGTATACCCATACCGCAATGAGTGCTGCGGCGGCTACATTTCCCTGAAAGAAAAAGAAATGGCACAGAATATGTGCGAGAAAATCATGGATAGTGCAAAGGGCTTTGAAGCAGATATGCTGATCACAGCCTGTCCACTTTGCATGTATAACCTGAAAAAGAACGGAACCGGCGATCTTCCTGTTTACTATTTTACAGAACTTCTTGCAGAAGCTCTCGGAGTAAAAGAGGAGGTGGCGAAGTAATGGCTTATACATATGGAAATACTCAGAATGCGGCAGAGCGAATCAAAGAAATTTCCGGAGTAAATCCCCTGAAATGTATGAAATGCGGAAAATGCTCCGCAACCTGTCCTGCATTTAACGAGATGGATATCAAGCCTCACCAGTTTGTAACTTATGTACAGAACGGCGATATTGAAGCACTGGCACAGTCAAAATCCCTTTGGAAATGTCTTTCCTGTTTTGCATGCGTGGAGCGTTGCCCAAGAGATGTAAAACCGGGAAAACTGATCGATGCAGCCAGACAGCTGGTTGTTCGTGAGCGTGAACAGAACTATCTGACCGCAGACGAAATTCCGGAGCTGCTTGATGAAGACACACCGCAGCAGCTACTAGTAAGTGCATTCAGAAGATACAGGAGGTGAAAAACAGGTGCAGAGAATAGGTGTATTCGTATGTCATTGTGGTACCAATATTGCAGCCACAGTTGATGTAAAAAAAGTAGTAGAGATGGCAGCAAAAGAGCCGGGCGTTGTTCATGCGGAAGATTATCAGTACATGTGCTCCGAAGCAGGACAGGCCAAGATCATTAACGCCATCCATGAAAAAAATCTGACAGGAATCGTAGTCTGTTCCTGTTCCCCGCGTATGCATGAGGCTACCTTTAGAAAGGCAGCACAGAAAGCGGGCTTAAACCCATATATGGTAGAGATTGCCAATATCCGTGAGCATTGCTCCTGGATCCACAAGGATATGGAAGAGGCTACCTTAAAGGCAGTGATCCTTGCAAGAGCCGCAATCGCAAAAGTAAATCTGGATGCTCCTCTTCAGCCAGGCGAGAGCCTTGTAACCAAACGAGCTCTTGTAATCGGCGGAGGTATTGCCGGAATCCAGTCAGCCCTTGACATTGCAGAGGCTGGTTATGAGGTTGATATTGTGGAGAAGCTTCCAAGTATTGGTGGAAGAATGTCCCAGCTGGACAAAACCTTCCCAACTCTGGACTGCTCTGCATGTATCCTCACCCCGAAGATGGTAGAGGCAGCAGCACATGAGAAAATCAACATCTATACATACAGTGAAGTTGAGAAGGTAAGCGGCTTTGTAGGTGACTTCACCGTTGATATCCGCAAGAAAGCAAGAAGCGTGGATATGAGTAAATGTACCGGATGTGGCGTTTGTTCTGAGAAATGTCCGTCCAAGAAAAATCCAAACGAATTTAACCGCGGTCTGAACAACAGAAGTGCTATCTATATTCCGTTCGCTCAGGCTATCCCAAATGTTCCGGTAATCGACCGCGAGCATTGTACCAAATTCAAAACCGGAAAATGCGGTGTCTGCTCCAAGGTTTGTGCCGCAGGTGCAATTGATTATGAGCAGAAGGATGAAATCGTTACACAGAAATACGGTGCAATCGTGGTTGCAACCGGTTTTGACGTGATTCCGCTGGATAAATATGATGAGTACGCGTACAGCCAGAGTAAGGACGTTATCACCTCTCTTGAGCTTGAGCGTATCATGAATGCAGCAGGACCTACAAAGGGTCATCTTGAGAGACTTTCCGATGGAAAAGCTCCGAAAAACATTGTATTTGTACAGTGTGTGGGAAGCCGTTGCTCTGATGAAAGAGGAAAGAGCTACTGTTCCAAGATCTGCTGTATGTACACTGCAAAACATGCAATGCTGATCCGTGACAAATACCCGGATACAAATGTAACTGTTTTCTACATTGACGTTCGTACTCCAGGCAAAAACTTTGATGAGTTCTACAGAAGAGCTGTTGAAGATTACGGTGTAAATTATGTAAAAGGCCAGGTTGGAAAGGTAATTCCACAGCCGGATGGAACTCTTATGGTTCAGGCTTCTGACCTGCTTGAAAATAAACAGATCCTTATGGAGGCTGATATGGTGGTTCTTGCAGCTGCCATCGAGCCAAACAAGGATGTAAGAAAAATTGCAACTATGCTTACCGCAAGTATTGATACCAACAACTTCCTCACAGAAGCACATGCAAAGCTTCGTCCGGTAGAGTCCCCTACAGCCGGTATTTTCCTTTCCGGTGTCTGCCAGGGACCAAAGGATATTCCGGAGACAGTTGCACAGGCTGGTGCAGCAGCAGTGAAGGCAATCGGTCTTCTTGCAAAGGACAAGCTGACCACCAACCCATGTACCGCACATTCTGATGAGCTTCTTTGCAACGGATGTTCCCAGTGTGCAAATGTGTGTCCGTATGGTGCGATTTCTTATGAGGAAAAACAGGTAAATGACCACGGAATCCGTGAGACAAGAAGAATCGCTGTAGTAAACAATGCTCTTTGCCAGGGCTGTGGTGCATGTACTGTAACATGTCCGTCCGGGGCAATGGATCTCCAGGGATTCTCCAACAGACAGATTTTAGCGGAGGTAGATGCAATATGTCGATAGAAGCAAAAGAAGAATTCAGACCGAAGATCGTGGCATTCTGCTGTAACTGGTGCAGCTACGCAGGCGCAGACCTTGCAGGAAGCAGCCGTCTTTCTTATCCGGCTGATGTAAAGATCATTCGTGTACCATGCTCCTGCCGTGTAAATCCAATGTTCATCCTCCGTGCCTTTGAAAAAGGTGCTGACGGTGTGATCATGTGCGGCTGCCATCCGGGAGACTGCCACTACACAACCGGAAACTATTATGCGAGAAGACGTATGACACTTCTTTTTTCCATGCTGGACTTCATTGGTGTGGAAAATGGCCGTACCCGTGTTGAGTGGGTATCTGCCGCAGAAGGTGTAAAATTCTCCCAGACCATGAATGAATTTGTGGAAAAAATCCATTCTCTGGGTAAAAATGTCAGATTGGAGGATTTAAGATGCAGGAACTGATCGCTCGTGCAAAAGAATTGCTGGCTGAAGGAACCGTAGCACGTGTTCTTGGCTGGAAAGCCGGAGACCTGCCTTACAATCCGGAAGCAGCATATTTCGAAACAGCAGAAAGCCTGGATGAATTTGTCTACAATGGTTTCTGCGGACAGAACTTAAGTAAAATGATGATCGAGGCTTCCAAATTAGAGGGAAAAACCCTTGTCTGTCTGAAGCCTTGTGATACCTACAGCTTTAACCAGCTGATCAAGGAACACCGTGTAGACCGTGAAAAAGCCTACATTATCGGTGTTGGCTGTAAAGGCAAGCTGGATGTGGAGAAGCTTCGTAAAATGGGCATCAAGGGAATCCAGAGCATTTCAGGCGCTGAGCTTACCGATGATTGTGAAACACTTAACGTTTCCACAATCTACGGTGACAAAACAGTTGCTTACAAGGATGCAATGCTGGAGCGCTGCCATGTATGCAAAGGAAAAGAGCATATGATTTATGATGAGATCATCGGCGAATCCAAGGATACAAAGGATGCAGACCGTTTTGCAGAGGTGGAGAAAATTGAGAAGATGAGCCCGGAAGAGCGTTTCGCATTTTTCCAGAAGGAGCTGAGCAAATGTATCCGCTGCAATGCCTGCCGCAATGCATGTCCAGCCTGCAGCTGCCGCAAATGCGTATTCGACAGCACCAAGTTTGACAGTGCGCAGAAGGCAAATGTGGATTCCTTTGAAGAAAAAATGTTCCACATTATCCGTGCATTCCACGTTGCAGGAAGATGTACAGACTGCGGTGAGTGCAGCCGTGTCTGCCCGCAGGGTATTCCGCTTCATCTGTTTAACCGTAAGTTCATCAAGGATATTGATACCTTCTACGGCGAATATCAGGCAGGAGCAGATGCTGAGTCAAAAGGCCCGCTGACCAGCTTTACATTTGATGATGTAGAGCCAGGTGTAGTGGCAGAAAGGGGATAATGTATGTATAAGATTGAAAAAGAAAATCTGGAAGCATTATTCCGGAAAATCGCAGAAAGCCAGGATCTGATCCTTCCGATCAAAAAGGCAGGACAGACCAACTTCGGCCTTTGGAATGAAGGAGAAGAGGCAGACATTGAGACCTTGAAAACCGTAAAATCCGGCAAAGACGCCTTTTTCCCACAGAGCGAAACACTTTACACCTGTGTTCGTGATGGAAAGAAGCTGACCGTAGAGCCGGAAGAGCTGAGAAGCCGTCCGTTCGTTGTATTTGGCATGAAGGCCTGCGATGTAAAAGGGGTTGCAGTTCTGGATAAGGTTTTTCTTGCTGATCCTGTTGATACTTTCTATGCAGCAAGAAGAGACCATGGAACCATCGTTGCCATGGCTTGTCATGAGCCGGAGGAATCCTGTTTCTGTAAGGTTTTTGGAACAGATGCAGCAGATCCGGAAGCAGATGCCGATGTAAAAGGAATTGTCGATGTAGCAGCCTGGATGGTGGAGGGAAGCCTTTACTGGAAAGCCCTTACGGAAAAAGGAGAGGTTCTTACAGAAGCTGTAAAAGAACTTCTTACCCCGGCTGACGGCGATCAGGCAAAAGTGGATGCTGAAAAAGAAGCAATCCATAACATTGTAGAAAAGCTTCCATATACACATCTTTCCCTGGAAGGATGGGATGGAAATGCTACAGATGCGAAGTTTAATTCTCCTGTCTGGGAGACTTTATATAAACCATGCCTGGCATGTGGAACCTGTACCTTTGTATGTCCGACCTGCCAGTGCTATGACATCAAGGATTACAACACAGGACACGGTGTAAAGCGTTACCGCTGCTGGGATTCCTGTATGTATTCCGATTTCACAATGATGGCTCACGGAAACAACCGTACCAGCCAGTTGCAGAGATTCCGTCAGAGATTTATGCACAAGCTTGTATATTTCCCTGCTAATAACAACGGTATGTACTCCTGTGTAGGCTGTGGCCGCTGCGTGGAAAAATGTCCGTCATCTTTAAATATTGTGAAGGTGATCAAGGCTTTTGAAAAGCATGGAGGTGAAAAGTAATGAGCGAGTGTACCTGTCATAAAAATTATACTCTGGATACTCTGATCCCGCAGGTTGGCGTGATCACAGACATTCATGAGGAGACTCCGGATGTAAAAACATTCTGTGTAACAGCACCGGATGGAGGAAAGCTTTTTGAGCATATGCCAGGCCAGTGCGCTATGGTCTGCGCCCCAGGTGTAAGCGAAGGTATGTTTTCCATTACTTCCTCTCCTACAAATAAAGAGTATCAGGAATTCAGTATTAAGAAATGTGGTGAGCTGACCTCTTATCTTCACAGCCTTCAGGTGGGAGATGAGATCACAGTCCGTGGACCATATGGAAACCATTTTCCGGTAGAGGATAAGCTGAAAGGCAAAAATCTTCTGTTTATTGCCGGTGGTATCGGTCTTGCACCACTTCGTTCCGTAATCAACTACGTTCTTGACAATCGCGATGACTATGGCACTGTAGATATTCTCTACGGTTCCCGTTCCGCAGATGATCTTGTAAAATTAAAAGAGATCCAGGAAGTGTGGATGAATGCAAAAGACGTAAACGTCTACCTGACCATCGACCGTGAGCAGGAAGGCTGGGACGGACATGTAGGTTTCGTACCGACTTATTTAAAAGAAATCGGCTTTGATACCAACAAAGTCGCATTAGTCTGTGGACCGCCGATCATGATCAAATTCGTACTTCAGGGCCTTGAGGAGCTTGGATTTACAAGAACTCAGGTTTATACAACACTGGAGCTTCGTATGAAGTGCGGTATTGGTAAATGCGGACGTTGTAATATCGGATCTAAGTACGTATGTAAAGATGGTCCGGTTTTTAGAATGGACGAGATCGATCAATTACCTGACGAGTACTAAACTTTTTAATCTTAAGAAACTTTCGAATAAATGAATCAGTTATTGCCAGTACACAGACTTGGGGAATGGGTATCTCGCTAAGATGCCCATTTCAGGAGCGGTTTTAGCGGCGCTGAAATCCAGCGCTTACGAAGACTTAGGAGTGAAGGCTCTCCTGAACTCCTTAGTCGCAGTTAGCGATTAGTTCAGCAGAGCGTTGCGACGGGCACGTGCGGGATACCCATTTCACAAGTCGTACGGGTTGAATAAGTAGAAGAAAGGACCCCACAACATGGAAAATATGGTAAACGTATATTTCTTCGGTAAAAAATACACCGTACCAGCTGACCTGACCATTATGACGGCCATGGAATACGCCGGATACACTTTAAAACGCGGCTGCGGCTGCCGTCACGGCTTTTGCGGCGCCTGCGCCACAATCTACAGAATCAAAGGCGACAACGAACTGAAAACCTGTCTTGCCTGTCAGACGCAGGTACAGGAAGGCATGTATGTAGCAAGCATCCCGTTCTTCCCTACAGACAAGAGACTCTACAACATCGAAGACCTTCAGCCAAACCAGCAGGTCATGATGGAGCTCTACCCGGAAATTTACAGCTGTATCGGCTGTAACGCATGTACAAAAGCATGTACCCAGGGCTTAAATGTAATGCAGTACATCGCATATGCACAGAGAGGCGAGCTTGAGAAATGTGCAGAAGAATCCTTTGACTGCGTAAGCTGCGGATGCTGTTCCGTAAGATGTCCGGCAGGTATCTCTCACCCGATGGTAGGTCTTCTTGCAAGACGTCTCACAGGAAAATACATTGCACCTAAGAGTGAACATCTTGAAAAACGTGTAGAAGAGATCCATGAAGGCAAATATGATGATCTGATCGAGCAGATCATGCAGAAACCGATCACAGACATGGAAGAACTTTACAACAACAGAGAAATCGAGAAATAAGGAGGGCATAAAATATGTACGCACCATATCCAGAAAATATGATGGAATCCATCAAAAAGGTAGAGGCTACAAGAGCACAGCGTATGACAACAGAGCCAAGACGTCTGAGCGCTGATGAGAAAGATGCTCTTCTTAAGAAATTCCATCCAGATTATAACCCGGATGCATTTGCAGAAATCAAAGTAGGACCAAACAAAGGACAGAAGGCACCACTGGAACTGGCAGAAATGCTTCACTCCGAAAGCCGTCTTCTGAATGAAAAAATTGACCTTAACAAAATTGATTATGATGTAGATGTACTTGTAATCGGCGGCGGCGGCGCAGGCTCCTCCTGTGCCATCGAAGCACACAATGCAGGTGCCAACGTTATGATCGTGACCAAACTTCGTATCGGTGATGCCAACACCATGATGGCAGAAGGTGGAATCCAGGCAGCTGACAAAGAAAATGATTCCCCTGTACAGCATTATCTGGACTGCTTCGGCGGCGGACATTTTGCTGCAAAGCCAGAGCTGGTAAAGAGACTTGTAATGGAAGCTCCGGATGCAATTAAATGGCTGAATGATCTTGGCGTTGAGTTCGACAAAGAAGACGATGGAACCATGATCACCACGCACGGTGGTGGAACCTCCAGAAAGAGAATGCATGCTGCAAAGGATTATTCCGGATCTGAAATTATGCGTACTATCCGTGACGAGGTTCTGAACCTTGGCATTCCGGTAGTAGAATTTACTTCCGCTGTAGAACTTCTGAAAGATGAAAAAGGACAGACTGCAGGTGCTGTTCTTCTTAACATGGAAACCGGCGATTACTCCGTTGCAAGAGCAAAAACAGTTGTCATTGCAACCGGCGGAGCAGGAAGAATGCACTATCAGGGATTCCCTACCTCTAACCACTACGGCGCAACCGCAGATGGTCTTGTACTTGGTTACAGAGCAGGTGCTTCCCTTCTTTATCAGGATTCCATCCAGTACCATCCAACTGGTGCCATTTATCCGTCCCAGATCCTTGGCGCACTGGTAACAGAGAAAGTTCGTTCCGTTGGCGCGCAGCTTGTAAATGCAAACGGAGAAGCCTATATTCACCCTCTGGAAACCCGTGACGTCAATGCTTCCGGTGTTATCCGTGAGTGTGAGGAAGGCCGTGGCGTAGAGGTTCCTGGCGGACTGAAAGGTGTATGGCTGGATACTCCGATGATTGAGATCCTTGGAGGAGAGGGAACTATTGAGAAGAGAATCCCGGCAATGTTCCGTATGTACATGAACTATGGCATTGATATGAGAAAAGTGCCGATCGTAATCTACCCTACTCTGCACTACCAGAATGGTGGTCTGGAAATTGATGGAGATGGATTTACAAAAGAAATCCCGAACCTTCTGGTTGCAGGAGAAGCTGCAGGCGGAATCCATGGAAGAAACAGACTGATGGGCAACTCTCTTCTGGACGTAATCGTGTTCGGAAGAAATGCCGGTAAAAAGGCAGCTGCAAAATGCAAAGAGGTAGAGCTTGGGGAAATGAACCTGGATCATATTTACGCATATGAGAAAGAGTTAAAAGCAGCAGGAGCAGAGACCGATAAAGTATCTCCATTACTGCTTCCAAACTACGCCCGTCACGAGCAGAGATAAAAATGAAATAAATATTATGAAAGAAGGGAGCTTATCAAAATGCGTGAAGTAGAAGTAAGCAGACTTACAGATGTCATCGAAAAACTCTGTATCGAAGCAAATGAACATCTTCCGGAAGACGTAAAATGTGCGATCAAAACATGCCGCGCATGCGAAGACGGAGAGATTGCCAAGGGTATCCTTGACAATATTATTGAGAATTTTGATATTGCAGATAACGAAAATGTACCGATCTGTCAGGATACAGGAATGGCATGTGTGTTCCTGGAAATCGGACAGGATGTGCACTTTGTTGGCGGAGATCTTACTGATGCAATCAATGAAGGTGTACGCCGCGGATATACAAACGGATATCTTCGCAAATCTGTTGTAAAAGATCCTGTACGTCGTGGAAACACAGGAGACAATACACCGGCTATGATTTATACAGAAATCGTTCCTGGCGATAAAGTGAAGATCACAGTGGGCCCGAAAGGCTTCGGAAGTGAGAATATGAGTATGATCCGTATGTTCAAGCCATCTGCAGGACTTCAGGGAATCAAAGATTTCATTCTGGAAGTCGTTGAGACAGCAGGCCCGAATCCATGCCCTCCGATGGTTGTAGGGGTTGGAATCGGTGGAACCTTTGACAAATGTGCTCTTCTTGCAAAGAAGGCACTGATGCGTCCTCTGGATTCCCACAATCCGGATCCATTTTATGCAGAGCTGGAAGATGAAATGCTGGAGAAAGTAAACAAGCTTGGAATCGGACCACAGGGCTTTGGCGGAAAGACCACAGCCATCGGTCTGAATATTGAGACAATGCCTACTCACATTGCGGGAATGCCATGTGCAGTCAACATCAACTGCCACGTTACCCGCCACAAAACGGAGGTGATCTGATCATGGAAAGAAGACATATTACACTGCCTCTGACGGAAGAACTGGCAAAAACCCTTCACGCAGGAGATCAGGTTCTCCTTACAGGAACCATCTACACATCCCGTGACGCAGGTCACAAGCGTATGTGTGAGGCTCTTGCAAAAGGCGAAAAGATTCCTTTTGATCCAACAGATGCAACTATTTATTATGTAGGACCAACTCCTGCAAAACCAGGTCAGGTCATCGGATCTGCCGGACCAACTACCAGCGGCCGTATGGATGCCTACGCACCAACCATGATGTCTGTAGGAGCCCGCGGAATGATCGGCAAAGGAGCGCGTCTGCCTGAAGTAGTAGAAGCCATGAAAAAATATCACGGTGTTTACTTCGGAGCCATCGGCGGTGCCGGCGCCCTTCTTGCCAAATGTATCAAAAAAGCGGAGCTTATCGCATACGAGGATCTGGGCGCAGAAGCTCTCCGTAAGCTTTACGTAGAAGATATGCCCCTTGTAGTCATTATTGACAGCGAAGGCAACAATCTTTATGAAGAGGGAAGAAAAGAGTATCTGGAAGCGCATAAAGAAATCTGATCTTAGACATATAAGATATATATACTTTACATATCAAAATAGATGTTTACAGAAAGCATTATTTACTCTATAATTTGAAAATATGTATGTATACGAAAGACAAAAGACGAAAGAAGGAACTTATTATGGACCATCATAAAAGGGTACAGACCTCAGAAGCATTCATAAACAGTGCATTCCTTGCAGTGTCAGGAGGATTTCAGGATGCCTATACCTATTTTACCCGCGATGGCGTTTTCTCCAACGCTCAGACCGGAAACGTGGTACTGATGAGTGAGCGGTTTATGAACGGCGAAATGAAAGCAGGATTGCATTATCTCATTCCCCTGACCGCATTCTTCCTTGGAGTTCTGTTAGCGGAACGCATTCAGGAAAAATTCCGCTATGCCAGACGCCTTCACTGGCGCCAGGGAATCCTTCTGGTAGAGATCATCCTGCTGTTTCTGGTTGGCTTCATCCCAGGGAATCTGAACGTGCTTGCCACCACCCTGGTATCCTTTTCCTGCGCCCTTCAGGTGCAGACCTTCCGAAAGGTTGAAGGAAATGCCTACGCCAGCACCATGTGTATCGGAAATCTGAGAAGCGGCACTGCAGCCCTTTCCGCTTACATGCGTGAAAGAAAGCCCCGCCTGCTTCATCAGGCCTTATGCTATTTCGCCATTATTTTTCTGTTTGCTATTGGCGCAGGAATTGGCGGCAGACTTTCAATGGCTTACGGCGAAAGAGCCATCTGGATATCCAGCATCCTGCTTCTCATCAGCTTCCTTTTAATGTTTATTGAGGAAATCGAAGAGGCAGAACACCGCTGGCAGTGAGAAACTAATAAAGCTTCAGTATCTAAACAATTACAAATTATAAAAAACATCCAGTCTCCATACAACGATGGCAGGCTGGATGTTTTTTGCGCAATATAAGATTTCCAAAATTGTGAGGCACATCTTGCAAAAAGCCTTCCTCAAACATGCTTTGCAGTTTAAGATAAAATCCCTGTAGATTGTAAAAACAGAATAAACATCATAACCGGCGCAACAAAGCGGATCATGACGCGGTACAATTTTTTTCTGCGGAACTTATCCCCGCTTCTTTCCATTTCGTCAATCACATAATCCGGCGTTACGATCCAGCCGATGAGAATCGTGGAAAGCAGTGCTATAAATGGCATCATAACACTGTTACTGATGTAATCCATAATATCAAGAAGCTGTCCCACAGAACCATTTGGAAGTTTCACTTCCACATAGAAAATACTGTATCCCAAAGCGATAACTGCGGAAGCTGCAAGGTAGATCACAGATAAAACAAGAACTGTTTTTTTACGGCTGGTATGAAAAATTTCCATGCAGTTTGCAGTAATAGATTCCAGTACGGAAATACAGGAAGACAAAGTTGCAAAAATAGCAGTTACGAAAAACAGGATTCCTACGAAGGCACCAGCTTTTCCCATTGCAGAAAATACCTTTGGCAGGGAAATAAACATCAGGCTTGGTCCGGCACCCTTTCCCTCAGTGCCAGAAAATACATATACAGCCGGGATGATCATGGCACCTGCAAGAAAGGCAACACCTGTGTCAAAAATTTCAATCTGATTGATCGCTTTGTTCAGGTTCACTTCAGGTTTTACATAGGAGCCGTAGGTGATCATAATTCCCATGGATACACTAAGTGAAAAGAACAGCTGGCTCATGGCATCCAGCAGAATTTGCAGAAAACGCTGCACAGTCAGTCCTTCAAGTTCAGGCGTCAGGTAGTAAAGAAATCCCTGTAAGCCGGTGCGAAGCTGACCGGAAGCATCCGTATGTGAAATCGTAAGAGAATACACTGCAATCACTACGACCAGAACCAGCAGGACCGGCATCATCCATTTGGATACTTTTTCAATCCCCTTTTCCACGCCATTGTATACAATGAAAGCAGTAACACCCATGAAAAGCAGTGCGAAGATCACCGGTGAAGTGGAAGAGGTGATAAAGGCTGTAAAATAGTCATCTGCGGCAGCTGCCTGTGCCTGACCGGTTATGTATACCACCGCATATTTGGTGATCCATCCGCCAATTACCGCGTAATAGGTCATAATAAGCACTGGTACAAGGAATGTAAGGATTCCCAGGAACTTCCATCTGGGATGCATCTGGGTATAGGCTCCGATGGCACTCTTCTGTGTACGCCGTCCGATCGCAATATCCGAGGTGAGAAGGGTAAATCCGAAGGTAAGTACCAGAATCAGGTAGATAATTAAAAATAAGCCGCCTCCGTCTTTTGCGGCAAGGTATGGGAATCTCCACAAATTTCCCACTCCTACAGCACTTCCGGCAGCAGCCAGGACAAAACCAAGCTGTCCTGAAAAATGGTTTGATTTCTTTTCCATTACATTTGTTTCCCCCTTAATGTTGTAAGAATAGGATAACATATGACAAGATAATAGTAAAACAAATACTTAAATTTTTAGCAAGCAGAAAGGAGTATAAGTTATTGTCCACTCCGTTCACAGTAACACGATCCGCGATGGGATTGAACATGGCGATGCAGATAAGACCATCGAGAGCTTCACGAAAATTCATTCGTTAAGCGATAGCCCCCTTCAATTAAGTTGATAAAATTTAACAAAGTATATCGAGAATATTTCTCTGTATTTACTACAGTGAAAATGGGACTTACAAATGGAAAAATGAATTAAAGTACAGAATATAGGACTTATAAATGGGGGAATCCATTTTTTACCAGATAAATTGTACTTTATTAAAAGCATGGACCAAACTGATTGACGGCGAAAAAACAATCCCGTATACTACAATCGTTAAACCAATAACAATTCTTCAATATACGCGGAGAACTATAAAATAAAGAAAGAGGTACAAGAATGAAAGATTTTGCACAGTGGGAAGGCTTCGAAGGAAGTCGTTGGAAAGAACAAATTAACGTTCGTGATTTTATCCGTCACAATTATACCCCTTATGACGGAGACGATTCTTTCCTGGAAGGACCGACCGAGGCTACCGACAAACTGTGGGGAAAGCTGCAGGAGCTGCAGAAAGCAGAGCGTGCCAACAATGGTGTGCTTGACATGGAGACAAAGATTGTCACAGGCCTGACCGCATACGGACCAGGATATATTTCTGAAGAACTGAAGGATCTTGAGAAGGTTGTAGGACTTCAGACAGACAAGCCTCTGAAACGTGCATTTATGCCATACGGCGGAATCAAAATGGCTGAGCAGGCATGCGAAATGTACGGCTACAAGGTAGATCCTCAGATCCACGATATGTTTACAAAATATGAGTTCAAAACACATAACCAGGGTGTTTTTGACATTTATACACCAGAAATGAAAAGAGCACGTCACAGCCACATCCTTACCGGACTTCCGGATACTTATGGACGTGGACGTATCGTTGGCGATTACAGACGTGTGGCTCTGTACGGTATTGACGCTCTGATCGCAGGCAAGGAGAAAGACTTTGCAGACAGCGACCGCCAGGGTATGAGACGTTATGATTTCCAGCTTCGTGAGGAAATCGCAGATCAGATCCGTGCTCTTAAGGGAATGAAAGAGATGGCAAAGATCTATGGTTATGATATTTCAGAGCCGGCAAAGAATGCTCATGAGGCATTCCAGTGGCTGTACTTTGGATATCTTGCAGCGATCAAGACTCAGAACGGTGCTGCAATGAGTGTTGGACGTATTTCCACATTCCTTGATATCTATATTGAAAGAGACCTTAAAAATGGCGTGATCACTGAGAAAGAGGCCCAGGAGCTTGTTGACCACATGGTAATGAAATTCCGTATGGTTAAATTTGCGAGAATTGAGTCCTACAACCAGCTGTTCTCCGGTGACCCGGTATGGGCAACTCTTGAGGTTGCAGGTATTGGTGTTGACGGACGCCACATGGTTACCAAGAATGACTATCGTTTCCTTCATACTCTTGAGGATATGGGACCGGCTCCGGAGCCAAACCTTACTGTTCTTTATTCTTCCAGACTGCCGGAGAACTTCAAGAAATATGCTGCTAATATTTCTGTTACAACAAGTTCTATCCAGTATGAGAACGATGATGTTATGCGTCCGGTATGGGGCGATGATTATTCCATCTGCTGCTGTGTATCTGCTACTGAGACTGGTAAGGAAATGCAGTTCTTTGGAGCTCGTGCAAACCTTGCAAAATGCCTCCTTTACGCGATCAACGGTGGTGTAGATGAGAAGTTAAAAACTCAGGTAGGACCGGAGTACAAGCCGATCACTTCCGAGTATCTTGATTATGATGAGGTTATGCAGAAATATGACCAGATGATGGACTGGCTGGCTCATCTGTATGTAGGAACCCTGAACATGATCCACTATATGCATGATAAATATTACTATGAGGCAGCTGAGATGGCGCTTATCGATACCAAGGTTGAGCGTTCTTTTGCAACAGGTATTGCTGGATTTTCACATGTAGTAGATTCTCTGTCTGCTATTAAGTATGCGAAGGTAAAAGCTATCCGTGATGAGGATGGAATTACCACTGATTTCCAGGTTGAGGGTGATTTCCCACGCTACGGTAATGATGATGACAGAGCAGATGAGATTGCAAGAAATCTGCTTTCCACCTTCATGGATAAACTGAAACACATCCATACTTACCGTGATTCCAAGCCAACCACTTCTATTCTTACCATTACTTCTAACGTTGTTTATGGTAAAGCTACCGGAGCTCTTCCGGATGGAAGAAAGGCTGGAGAGCCTCTGGCACCTGGAGCAAACCCATCTTACGGCGCAGAGCAGAACGGACTTCTTGCTTCACTGAACTCTGTTGCAAAGCTTGACTATGAGGATGCACTGGATGGAATTTCCAATACACAGACCATTAATCCGGAAGCTCTTGGACATAGTGATGAAGAGCGTACAGATAATCTGGTACATGTACTGGATGGATATTTCAACCAGGGTGCACATCACCTGAACGTAAATGTATTTGGCAAAGAGAAACTGATCGATGCTATGGAGCATCCGGAAAAAGAGGAGTATGCAAACTTCACTATCCGTGTTTCCGGTTATGCAGTTAAGTTTATCGATCTGACAAGAGAGCAGCAGTTGGATGTTATTGCCAGAACCTGCCATGACAGAATGTAAGTCTGATATTGTAAAATAGTATCGGCGAAACAAAAGGGCATGCAATATAATATATGTCAAAGGTTGCATGTCCTTTTTATGAATATGAATGTAAAGGAAATAAAAATGTTAAAAGGCTATGTTCATTCTCTGGAAAGCTTCGGGTCTGTGGACGGACCTGGAGTGAGATATGTGATTTTTCTTTCTGGCTGTGCTATGCGTTGCCAGTTCTGCCATAATCCGGATACCTGGAATATGACAGATGGAAAAGAGTACACTACGGATCAGCTTTTGAAGACAGCACTTCGGTTTAAGTCTTACTGGGGAGATAAGGGTGGTATCACGGTGAGCGGCGGGGAACCACTTTTGCAGATGGATTTTCTCACAGAGCTTTTCCGTAAGGCAAAGGAAGCGGGAGTCCATACTACTTTGGATACCAGCGGAAATCCTTATACGACTAAGGAGCCGTGGCATTCTAAGTGGCTGGAGCTGATGAAGTATACAGATCTTCTGCTTCTGGATATCAAGCAGATCAATGAGCAGGAGCATGTGAAGCTTACCGGGCAGACCAATGCGAATATTCTTGCCATGGCCCGTGAGCTTTCAGATATGGGTAAGCCTGTTTGGATCCGGCATGTATTGGTACCGGGGGGCAGTGACAAGGATGAGTATCTGCACCAGCTGGCGGATTTTATCCATACACTGAAAAACGTTGAGCGCGTGGAAGTTCTTCCGTATCATACTCTTGGCATTTTTAAATGGGAAAAGCTGGGGATTCCTTATCCGCTGGAGGGCGTGAAACCTCCTACGCAGGAGAGGATTGATAATGCCAGACGGATTCTTGGGGCGATTTAAGAGCGTGAGAGAAAGTAAATAAAACTCCTTAAGGGGAGGCCGTTGCGGACTGGAAATGAGTTCGCAATGGTCTCTTTTAAGTTGCTATTTTGTGGGTTAAAAGTTCGTCTAAAAGGGACGCATTCGGACAATGGGTATTACTCACTCACCTGCGCAACGCTACGATGAACTAATCGCTAACTGCGACTAAGGAGTTCCGGAGAGCCGTCACTCCTAAGTCTTCGTAAGCGCTGGATTTCATCTACGCTAAGGGCGCGCCTGAAATGGTTCGCTGGAGTAATACCCATTGCCCAAATGCTGTGTACTGGCTGGAAGCCAACACCCTAAACAGCAATGTAATGTTTAATGATTAGTGGATAGAAACGAGGAGATTTCCTGTAAAAATCGCTGTCCATATTTCTTAAGCTTATTCTGTCCTACGCCGGATACGTTAAGCATTTCGTCCTCATTCTGGGGGAGTTTCTCGCACATGTCGATAAGGGTTTTGTCGGTGAAGACGATGTAGGGCGGGACGGATTCTTCTTTGGCAATTTGGAGGCGGAGCTGGCGTAAGGTCTCGAAAAGAGCGGAGTTACGGCTGGAGTTTGCGGCGGTGGTGCCAGCGGATGAACCCACTTTGGAAGCGGAAAAACTGTCTTTTTCGAATGGATTTTTGCGTTTCTTTGAGGCTGATATTTTCTCTTTTTCTTTGAATTTCTTTACTATAATTTTGATATTTTTTGTTTGTAAATCTGCGATGTTTCCTACTTTTAGGACACTATATTCGCCCTCAGTCTGAATGATATAGCCCATGCGGATCATCTGGCTTATAAGGAGCCGGAGGTCGGCTTCGGTGCGGTTTTCCAGTTTGGCATAGCAGTTGTAGGAGGTGGCACCGATGTCTTTCAGGCGGGCTTTTTTGGAGCCAAGGAGGGTGCCGGTTACAAGAGCCTGACCGTAGCGGCCGTGCATTTCGGTGATGCAGCCGATTACCCATTTGGCGTCCTGGGTCATGTCAATTTCTTCAAATTCCTGGTGGCAGTTACCGCAATTGTCGCAGGGGGTATCTGTGGTTTCGCCGAAGTATTCCAGAATGTAATTGCGCAGGCAACTGGTGGTCATGCAGTAGCCTTCCATAAGCTGGAGGCGGCGGGAATCCTGGCGCTTTACCTGGTCGATTTCCTGGAAATCCATGCCCTCGAAGTCTTTGCTTCCAAGAAGCAGTTTGCTGATCATCACATCCTGGGCGGAGAAGAGAAGGATGCACTTTGCAGGTTCACCGTCACGCCCGGCACGTCCGGCTTCTTGGTAGTAATTTTCCATGCTCTGGGGCATGTTGTAATGGATGACGAAGCGCACGTTGGACTTGTCGATTCCCATACCAAAGGCATTTGTGGCGATCACAACCTGAGCACGGTCGTAGATGAAATCATCCTGGCTTTTCTTGCGGATATCGTTGCTCATTCCAGCGTGGTAACGAGTTACAGAGACGCCTTGTTTCAATAATTTCTCATACAAAGTATCCACGTTTTTTCTGGTTGCACAATAGATGATTCCGCTTTCGTTTGGATGGGTTTCTATGTAATTTTGGATAAATATATCCTTCTGTTTTCCAGTGAGATGCTCTACTTGATAATAGAGATTTTCTCTGTCAAAACCAGTGACAACAACGTTGGGATTCTTCAGTTTCAGGATCCTTGCTATGTCATTTTTTACCACTTCTGTTGCGGTGGCAGTGAAAGCACTGATGATTGGATTTCCAGGCAACTGTTCCACAAAATCTATGATTTTTAAGTAACTTGGACGGAAATCCTGTCCCCATTGGGAGATACAGTGGGCTTCGTCTACAGTTACCATGGAGATAGGAGTATGGAGCGCGAAGCTTAGAAATGAAGCTGTTTCCAGTCGTTCTGGTGCTACGTAAATAATCTTATAGACACCTCGCGCAGCGAAAGAAAGAGCCTTATTGATTTGTCCCTCAGTCAGCGAAGAGTTGATATAAGCAGCATGGATCCCCGCTTCATTCAGTGACTTCACCTGGTCCTGCATAAGAGAAATCAGCGGTGAAACCACCAGCGTAATTCCTGGCAAAAGAAGCGCGGGAACTTGATAACAAAGAGACTTTCCGGCCCCCGTGGGCATGATCGCCAGCGCATCCCGTCCGCTTAAAATGGTATCTATAATTTCCGTCTGCCCTTCCCGGAAGGAATCATATCCGAAGTAAGTTTTTAAAATTTGTAAGGGAGTTACTGGTGGAGTACCAGAATTCATTTCTTGTATATTCGAATTGTTTGTTGTCAATTTATTGACCTCCTGCGATGAAAATAGGTGACTGTTTAGTAGTTGCAAAGTTGCACACTTCGAGGGTGCTTTTATTTTTTTATTATATTTAATGTTGCGTGCATTGAGGTGCTTTTATTTTTTTATCATTTTTAATGCTGCCTGCGCCGTCTTGCCTGTAAGTTCTGTAATACTGGAAAGCACTGGCACATCTCCATATTTTCGGTTTTCATAAAACGCATAATAACATCCATATAGAATGTAAGTGAGCATAATATTAATGTCCTTGTCATCCCGATATTGAGGGTAAGCTCTAAACACCAGCTCCTTTAAAGCAACTTCAATTTTCTGCACCAGGCATTTACTCCTGCTTCCCGAAAACAAAATCCCGATCAGCGAATCCTTTGCCAGAAATCCCATGAACAGTTCCCTGGAAAAAAAGGCAGTATCCTCCAGCACTCTCTCCGGATGAGTGAGATTCTCCATAATTGATACCACAACTTCCGTTTCCAATGTATCCGAGAGATGATAAATATCCTGATAATGTGCATAAAATGTAGATTTATTGATCTGCGCTTTCTCACACAATTCCTTAATCGTAATCCTCTCAAGTTCCTTATGAGAACGCAGCTCTATAAAAGCATTTATAATACTCTGTCTGGTTTTTTCAATTCTGATATCCATATAGCGTTATCCTTTACTTTAATATTGCTATTTAGTGTGTTGAAAAGTTCCAGCCGACACACAGCATTTGGGCAATGTG
>OLQN01000470.1_pt1 | contig 35728 bp, 33 predicted proteins | sample 1673181 | NCBI WGS metagenome assembly OLQN01 (sample SAMEA3136763, study PRJEB25190) | human gut metagenome | biome: human gut; feature: human-associated habitat; material: faeces | place: Austria | collected 2013
TTCGGTTGTCGTAGCCCGCTACGACGCCCTCATCCAGACAAAATCTCCCACAAAATGTGACGCACATCTTGCAGAAAACCTTTTTCAAACACGCTCTAGGAAAGTTGCAAGTGAACAGGAATTGATTTCACGCCGCAGACAAAACAGTCGTTCGATTAAAGTTGTATCTTTGCCTGCTTTGTGGTATAATAGGTACGCTTGACGGGTTTTCGCGGCCCGTCTTATCCCAAAGAAAAGGAAATATTGAATATGTCAGTTTTACAGGCGATTTTATTAGGAATTGTTCAGGGAATCACGGAGTTTCTTCCTGTGAGCAGTTTCGGACATCTGGCAGCCATAGAAAATGCAATGGGAATTACACGAAACACTGCAGTCCTTTTTGAAGTGCTTCTTCACATAGGCACGATGGTGGCAGTTTTTTTTGCATTCCATGAGGATCTTCGCCGGATCGGAGAGGAGCTTCTGGGCATGATCATGGATATAATCGGGAATGTAAATATCTATTTTCACAACAGGAAAACCGGTGAGAATCTCCACTATGCCAGAGTGGTGCACGGAACATACCGTAAATTTACAGCGATTATGGCTGTATCATTTATTCCCACAGCATTGCTTGGATACATTTGCAGAAGACTGGTGACAAGAGCGGCGATTTCCCCGCTTCTTCCAGGAGCATGTATCCTTGTGACAGGAGTGTTTCTTCTTGTGACAGACCTCAGTAATATCGGTGGAATCAAGACACCGAAAGATGTGACTTATGACAATGCCATGTGGATTGGAATTTGTCAGGGGATTTCCGTATTTCCAGGTATATCCAGATGTGGAATGACGATTTGTGCAGGCTTATTATGCGGTTTCAGCAGGAAATTTGCAGTGAAATATTCTTATCTTATCAGCATTCCGGCAGTTCTAGGCTCTCTTTTTCTGGAGCTTGGACAGTTTACCACGCCAAAGATGAGTGTGTCTCTTGGATTTACCTATGTCTTTGGTATGATCGTGGCGGGAGTAGTTGGATATTTTATGATACGCAATCTGCTCCGCATTTTGCAGCATGCGAAACTGCGCTATTTCGCATTTTACTGTTTTGTGGCAGGAGCCATAGCGCTTATTAGCAATTTTGCATAACTGTCCGGCAGGAAAGCTTACAGAAACACGGATCGGTTACAAATTTGCCTGATGAAGGGGGAACTTTTTAATGGCAGCGTCTAATACGCCGAAGAAATCAACAACCAAACGTGGTACATCCGCGAAGAAAAAATCTTCCGCACGTACCCAGTCTAAAAAGAATACAGCAGGAAAGCAGTCAATATCCAGCGGCTTTCAGACGGAAATCATACTTCTGGTGCTGATGGCGGCAGCGATCATTCTTATGGTAAGTTGTGTCGGACTTGGTGGAAATGTCGGAGGAAGCATCAGCAAGGTACTCATGGGAGTAATGGGACTGATGGCTTATATTTTTCCCGTTGTACTTTTTATTATGGCAGCATTTCTGATCTCCAATAAGGGAAATGTGCTTGCTTATAAAAAAACAGCCGCCGCCGCAGTTCTGTTTCTGATCTGCTGTGAACTGGCACAGCTTTTCACAGAAGGCTATACAGAGAGTACAACTCTTGCAGAATATTACAGGATCAGTTCTGAGTATCGTACCGGCGGCGGAGCCATTGGAGGTGCAATCTGTATTTCCACCATCTCCGCATTTGGAACCATCGGTGCTTATGTGATCATAGTACTTGTGATCCTGGTATGTTTGATCCTGATCACGCAGCATTCTTTCCTGGGATTTTTGTATAAGGTTTATGATAAGATCCTGGAAGCTGTGAAAGGGCAGCAGGCTCTCTATCAGGAGGGAGCACCGGAGCGTCAGCTGAAGAAGCAGCTGAAAGCCCAGCAGCGCCAGCAGGCAGCCCAGGAGCGCCGTGAGAAAAGGATGCAGGAGCTGGAGGCTGCACTTGCAGAAGAGGGGATTACTCCAGATATGGTGGAAGAATCGTCCCGCCTTGAGAAAAAGACAGCCAAACAGAAGGGGAAAAAAGCTTTCAGGACAGCTGGGAATGATTCCAGGGCAAATTCCAGAATGAGGATGAGTGGAAATAAGCAGACCCGGGGCAGAAGAGGAGAAGACCTGGACTCTATCGGCTTTCTTGCAGGGACAGATTTATTTGGAGATAGAAATTCCGGGGAAAATGGGGAATCTGTAGATCAGGAATTTCCTTTAAATCCAAAGAATGCCATGAATCCGGAAGATGCAGGATCACTGGAGAATATGGCTACAGTGAATGGAGGATTTTCCGAGAGTGCTTCTGCTCAGAATCTTCCGATTAATACAGGAAAGTATGTGGATATCAGTGAGTATCGGGTTCAGGATGATGATCTGTCAATTGATGACAGAGAATCACAGGAGGAAACACAGCTGCAGTTTGCAATTCACCGTTCCGAGCCAGAGCAGCCAGACGAGCCAGATCTGAATACGAGAGCCTCCTCCGGACAAGATGATCCTGTACCGTCATATTCTATGGAAAAGGATACCACGGAAGAGGACGGTACTGTCTATATGAAAAATCCAGTTAGCAGTGACCAACCAGTTGAGGCAGAGGAAGAAGAAAACAGCTATGATGGAGTGGATTTTAATGAAGCTATGGCTACCATGCAGAATGCAGCTGCTTTGACGAGAGATACTTCTGGCGCAGCAGGTGGCGCTACCCATGGATCTCCGGCAACTTCTGGCTTCCACTCTTCTGAAGCTTCTGGCGAAATGGCAGCGGGGAATGGAGCTTCGGATGAAACTGCTTCCCGTCAGTCGGAAAAGAATCCTAAGTCTTCCAGGCAGGAGATTGCCAACGGAATTGTAAATATCCAGCATGAGATCAAAACCCAGGAAGCGGCGGTGAAAAAGGAATATCAGTATCCGCCTGTGAATCTTCTGAAACGTGGAAATGGGAAATCCCAGGGAGACTCTGATTCCCATCTTCGAAAGACAGCTCAGAAATTACAGGAAATCCTGTATAATTTCGGAGTAAATGCCAAGGTTACAAACGTAAGCTGCGGACCTACAGTTACCAGGTATGAGCTGCAGCCGGAAATGGGTGTAAAGGTAAGCAAGATCGTAGGTCTCTCTGATGATATCAAGCTGAATCTTGCCGCACCGGATATCCGTATTGAGGCTCCAATCCCGGGCAAGGCAGCTGTAGGTATCGAGGTACCCAATAAAGAACACAGTGCAGTTATGCTACGTGATCTGATCCAGAGCCCGGAATTTATGAATGCCAAATCCAAGCTGGCCTTTGCTGCTGGTAAAGATATTGAGGGTAAGACGATCGTGGCAGATATTGCCAAGATGCCCCATCTTCTGATCGCAGGTTCCACCGGATCTGGTAAATCTGTTTGTATTAATACACTTATTATCAGTATTTTATATAAAGCCAAGCCGGACGAGGTCAAGCTGATCATGATTGACCCGAAAGTGGTAGAGCTTAGTGTTTATAATGGTATCCCGCATCTGTTCATTCCGGTTGTCACAGATCCGAAGAAAGCTGCCGGGGCTCTGAACTGGGCAGTAAATGAGATGAGTAACCGTTACAATACCTTTGCAGAGTATGGGGTACGAAATCTGGAAGAGTTTAACCGTAAGATCGAGAAGATGAAGTTTCCGGAGGGAGAGCAGCGCCCTGAGAAAATGTGCCAGATCGTCATTATCGTAGATGAGCTTGCAGACCTTATGATGGTAGCACCAGGGGATGTGGAGGACGCTATTTGTCGTCTGGCCCAGCTGGCTCGTGCTGCAGGCATCCATCTGGTTATTGCTACCCAGAGACCGTCTGTCAATGTTATTACCGGTCTTATTAAGGCGAACATGCCGTCACGTATTGCCTTTGCAGTCACTTCCGGTGTGGATTCCAGAACCATTCTGGATATGAATGGCGCTGAGAAGCTTCTTGGTAAAGGAGATATGTTGTTTTATCCGCAGGGCTACCAGAAGCCTGCCAGACTGCAGGGAGCCTTTGTTTCAGATGACGAAGTCAGCAATATTGTGGATTTCCTTGCAGATAAAAATCCACGGACAGATTACGACAATAAGATTGAACAGCAGATGAACAATGCGGTTCTTACAGCTGGCGGAAGCTCTGGCGGCAATGAGCGAGATGTCTATTTCGAGCAGGCGGGTAAGTTCATTATTGAGAAGGAAAAGGCTTCCATCGGTATGCTGCAGAGAATGTATAAGATTGGATTTAACCGCGCAGCCCGTATTATGGATCAGCTCTGTGACGCTGGGGTAGTAGGTACTGAAGAAGGTACGAAGCCGCGTAAGGTACTGATGAGTATGGATGAGTTCCAGACTTATGTGGAAGAGCATTTGTAAAAATTTATATGATACCAGTGTCAAAAGGTCAAAAAGCCGTTCGTGCTTGCACGATAAGGCTTTTGAACTTGGGACACGCCAAATATGAGAAAGTAGCGATTTACGAAGTAAATCAGCGGATTTCGAATATTTGGAGGATTGCGGGAGCAGCGTAGCTGCGTAGCAATCCGGGTATCAAATGAGTGTCAAAAGACCTTTTGACACTCATATCATTTATATAAATTGGTATAACAGTTAAGAAAATATATGTAAAGGAGACAATAAAAATGGTAAAACATATGGTAATGTGGTCATTTAAAGAAGAGATTCCTGAGGAGAAGAAGCCTGAATTAAAAGCACAGATCAAAGAACATCTTGAAGGTCTGGTTGGTGTTGTGCCAGGGCTCATTAAGGCAGAGGTTGTTACAGACCTTCTTCCATCCAGCACACGTGATTTGTGCCTGATCACTGAGCTGGAGAGCGCTGAGGCACTGGCTGCCTATGCAGTAAATCCGAATCATGTTCATGTTGCGGACACTTACGTAAGACCAAATGTATGCGACCGTGTAGCAATGGACTTTGAGGTGTAAATGGAAATTCGTATTATCACAGTTGGAAAAATTAAAGAGAAATACCTGAATGACGGAATTGCAGAGTACGCCAAGCGCCTTGGCCGCTACTGTAAGTTGAATTTTATCCAGGTGCCAGATGAGAAGACTCCGGATAAAGCTTCCGATGCGCTGAACCGTCAGATCAAAGAGACGGAGGGCAATCGGCTTCTTAGCCATATTCGCGATACAGATTATGTGATTACACTTGCTATAGAGGGTAAAATGCTGGATTCTGTAGAGCTTTCTGACCTGATTGCCAGATTAGGCGTTCAGGGAAAAAGCAGCATTGCCTTTGTGATCGGAGGATCACTTGGGCTTTCTGATGCTGTTTTGAAACGGGCAGATTATAAGCTCAGTTTTTCAAGAATGACGTTTCCGCATCAATTGATGCAGATGATTCTGTTGGAACAAATTTACAGGGGATATCGGATTATGAATCATGAGCCTTATCATAAATAATGAGATTTCATTTTTGTAAAGTTCCATAAATGATAATTACAGACACAAGAACTCCCAGATGTTAGAGCATGTTCGAGGCAGCTAACATCCGGGAGTTTATTAGTTTACACGAGCAATCAGTCAAAACCTAAAGCCGACGTTTGTGTAAGTTTCTGGCGATTGCTGCCATAACGCGCAAAACGTGTGGTGTACGGTTTGTTAAAGCTTGCAATATATTTGAAGATAAATTTGGAAGTGGTACTTAAATTCCACTTGTACGGATAGATTCCACAGCCTCTTTGATTTTCTCTGGTGGAAGTACCAGCGCGAAGCGCACATATCCTTCCCCATGAGGACCAAAGCTTGCGCCAGGAGTAACGATGACACCGGCTTTTTCCATTAATTCCATACAGAATGCCATGCTGTCCGTGCGTTTTCCCGGAAGCTTTGCCCATACGAACATAGTTCCTTTGCCGTTTGGCTTCTCCCAGCCAATGGAAGCAAGTCCGTCACATAGAGCATCACGGCGTGCCTGGTATTGTCTGCATTGTTCTTTTACGCTGTCAAGAGGTCCCTCAAGAGCAGCGATAGCAGCTTTCTGGATTGGCAGGAACATACCGAAATCGATCTGGCTGCGAAGCTTTTTTAGAGCAGAGATGATTTCTGGATTTCCAATGAGAAAGCTGATTCTGGCGCCGGTTACGTTAAAGGATTTGGAAAGGCTGAAAAACTCAACACCAACCTCCCGCGCACCAGGAGTGGCAAGAAAACTTCCACCTTCCACGCCATCAAAGATAATGTCGCTGTATGCATTGTCATGGATAATTACAATATCGTATTTTTTTGCAAATGCAACAATTTCTTCATAAAGTCCTGGTGTGGCAATGCTGCCTACCGGGTTGGATGGAAGAGAGACTACCATGTAATGGGCCTTGCGAGCCACATCTTCCGGAATATCCTTTACATATGGCAGGAAATCATGCTCTGCTACAAGCGGGTAGTAGTAAGGAACTGCGCCTCCTAATTTGCTTCCTGCTGCGAAAACCGGATAGCACGGATCTGGAAGAAGAACCACGTCTCCCTCGTCGCATAAAGTCATGCCAAGATGTCCCATGCCTTCCTGACTGCCATAAACGGACATTACCATATCCGGTGTGATTTCCACATGGAAGCGCTTCTTGTAATATGCACAGACCGCATTCAGAAGCTCAGGCAGATCGCGGAGACTGTAACGCCAGTTCTGATCGTCAGCAGCAGCTTCCATCAGTGCTTTCTTAATATGATCCGGTGTATGGAAATCCGGCGTTCCAACACTCATGTTGTAGATCTTCTTTCCCTGTTTCTCAAGTTCAAGCCGCCTTTCATTGAGCGCGGCAAAAATTTCATCTCCAAATAAATTCAGTCTTTTGGAAAAATTCATCGTAAGTAAGCCTTCTTTCTCTCAAAATGCCAAACCAATAGGTTTATGCTAAAATCCTGTTTATTTTATCACAGTACTACAACAGAGTGCAAGACAAAAATGTATTTTCGGGCAAGACATTTGTATTGCTAATAGCAAACGAAAATGGATGGCTGCCGTGCACTGCCAGATTTAGGGGTAAAGTTCTTTTTTGTATAAATTTTAGAAAAAAATAGCAGCAGACACTTAAGAGGGCATTGTCTAAAAATAGAGAAACGTGTATAATTGGCTATATCAAACCAAGGGAGGAAAAGAAAATGAAGAAGTTTCTCGAAGAATTTAAGGAATTTTTTGCATGGTGAAAGCTCTGAATAAAGCAGCTGAGAAAATCCCCCCCCTTGATTTGAATAAAAAGACATGCGAGGACATAAATGAAAGACTACATGGCCCCTATGGAGGGCGTGACAAACTTTGTATACCGCCGGACTTATCACCGGTTTTATCATCCCATGGATAAATATTTTACTCCGTTTATTTCTGCCAAGCCGAAGAAAAACCTGAGCTTCCAGGAAATTTGCGAGGTGTCACCGGAGCGGAATGAGGGAATGTACGTGGTTCCCCAGATCCTGACCTGCAATGCAGATGATTTTATCCGTACTGCCCAGCTTTTGAAAGATGATTACGGACACCAGGAAGTGAACCTGAATCTTGGTTGTCCTTCTGGAACAGTTACAGCGAAGGGAAAGGGTGCCGGATTTCTGGCAGAGCCCCAGAAGCTGGATCAGTTCCTGGATCAGATTTTTTCGAAACTTGATATGAAAATTTCCATAAAGACCAGAATTGGAACTCACTACGAGGAAGACTGGGAGTATCTGCTGGCCATTTATGAAAAATATCCCATTCATGAACTGATCATCCACCCAAGGATTCAGACAGATATGTATCGCGGAGTGCCGCGGCTCGGAGCTTATGAGAAGGCTGTAAACCGTCTGAAAATGCCACTTTGCTATAATGGGAATCTGTTTTCTGCAGCTGATTATAAGCGGATTACAGAGCGTTTTCCAGACACTTGCTGCTTCATGTATGGAAGAGGGCTGATCACGAATCCGGGGCTGGTAACTGAGATCCGGGAAGGCATTCGTCCGGATAAAAAGACAGTAAGAGAATTCCATGATTGTCTTTTCGAAGAGTATCGGGAACTTCTTTCCGGCGAACGGAATGTGCTGTTCCGTATGAAAGAATTATGGAGCTATATGGCCGTTAATTTTACAAATTATGAGAAATATGCCAAGAAAATCAAGAAATCCCAGCATCTGTCAGAGTATTCGTCTGTGGTATCCAGTTTATTTGCAGAGCAGGATTTGATAGATTAAGTATTTTGGATATTTAGAACGCTGAAAGGATCCCCCTTGGCGGGCTAAATAGCAATAAATAATTCGAAAGAGGAATAACATGTTAAATACCGATCGTTTTGAAGAATTTATATCTCAGTATCCCATTTATGAATACCGCCTTGTGGATACTGCTGAAATAGAGGTAAGAGAGCGGGTGCGGATCATCTGCAAACAGGAGTGTGAGCGTTACGGCACTACCTGGGCCTGTCCCCCTGCTGTGGGCAGTCTGGAAGAATGTGGGAAGCGAATCCACAGTTATCCAAATGGAATCCTTTTTTCCAGTGTGGCAGAGGTTTCCGATGTGATGAACATGGCGGAAATGCTTGCTACCCGAGATGCTCACGAGGAGCTGACTACAGAGGTAGCCGGATTTTTGAAAGGGGAGGGATTTGAGACATTTACCTTGTCCACTGAATCCTGCGATCTTTGCGAGCATTGTGCCTATTTAGACGGAAAGCCCTGTCGCTTCCCTGAGAAAATGCATCCCTGCCTGGAAAGTCACGGTGTAGTGGTAAATGAGCTGGTAGAGCATCATTCCATGGAATATAATCTTGGCGGAAATACCATTCTGTGGTTTTCCCTGGTGCTTTTTCGCCAGAGAGCGTGATCTGTTAAATATAAATCAGAATGAAAAGAAAACCTCCCGCATAAGCTAGAGATAAAGACCGGGAGGCTTTTTTTATGTCTGTATCAGAACGTTTTATGACAGCTATGGAACTTCCTGGTGACCTGTCCTGTAAAGCCCCTATTATAACGATTACCGGACCGTCGCAGGTACAGATTGAAAATTATAAAAGCATCTTATCCTATACAAGCGAGAAATTAATCGTGGTTACCTGCCAGGGACGCGTGATCCTTCAAGGGAAAAATCTGGAAATATTTCATTACACTACTTGGGAAATGGAAATAAAAGGGCAGATTTTGTCGGTAATGTTAGAGCGTGTTTGAAAAATCATTTCCGCAATCTGTATGCCCCGGTTTGCAGTATATTTCACCTGAATTCGGTTGCCGTTCGGCAGTACATTGTAAATCCAATATAAATGGAGGCGAGATTAAAATGAATGACCCCGAAAAAATACTCCATGGATTTTTAGAAATTTCAGTATCCGGTGACCAGCTGGAACGTTTCCTGAATTTGTGCCATGCCAGAGCTGTCTCTTTGGAAAGAATCCGTTATCTGTCAGAAAAAAACATAACAACTCGCATCTCCATAAATGATTTCCGAAAACTCCTTCCCATACATAGAAAGACCAGAGTCCGTATCCATATTCTAAAAAAAAGAGGTTTGCCGTTTTTGCTGCTCAGAATCCAAAAACGTAAGTGCTTTACAGCCGGGTTCCTTCTTTGTGTGGTCTTGCTGCTTTGGCTCTCTGGCCACATCTGGAATATCCACATTGATGGAAATGTAAAAAATTCCACCCCTCAGCTTCTGGAATTTCTGGACCAGCAGGGAATTACCCATGGGATCCGTAAAAATCAGGTTAACTGTACCCGGATTGCCGACCTTCTCAGGAAAAACTACCCGGATATTACTTTTGTTTCCGCCAGGGTTCAAGGTACCCGGCTTCTTCTTACCATTCAGGAAGAAAACCTCACAGAAGGTATCCGGCAAACAAAATCTCCATGCAATCTGATTTCCAATCTGGATGGGAAAATTGTGAATATGGTTATCAGAAATGGAACTCCACTTGTTAAAACTGGAGACATTTGCAAACAGGGTGATATTCTGGTATCTGGCGAGGTGCCAATCCTGAATGACAGCCAGGAGGTTGTACGTGTGGAATATGTTCCGGCAGACGCAGACATCTATGTGCGCCATCAGATTGCCTATTATCAGGAGGTCCCCCTTTCCTATGAAAAAAAGGTTCAAAGCGGCACTTCAAAAACCAGCTGGTATTTTCGTGTTGGTGACTTCGTTTTTGGCGCAGATACAGGAAAAAAATCCAGATATATAACCTCAACGGAAGAAATCCCCTGGAAACTTACCGAGAATTTCGTCCTTCCTTTTTCCCTGGGAAAAATCACCCGAACACCTTATAAGATACAGAGCACAGTTTACACGAAAGAACAGGCTCAGAAGAAAGCAGTGCAGCAGCTGAGAATATATGAACAAAAACTTCTGAATAAAGGAATCCGGATTGCAGATTCCCGGTTGTCTGTCACATTTGACAGTACAAATTGTACTGTGCAGGGTATATTGACAGTAGATGAAAAAAGCGGAAAGAAGCAGAATATAGAATTCAGTCAGGAATCATAAGTGTTGAAAAACAATCTTTAGAGTGGTATACTTTTACCCAGAGATATTTTTGAACAGACACAAGGAGGAGCAGTTTTTGAAATCCACGAATATAGAGATTGACTCATTAGATATTTTACAGGAGCTTTTTGGAATCAATGATAAGCTGATCAAGGTGATTGAGAATCGTCTTGGCGTATCCATTACCCAGAGAAATTCCTGCATTACCGTAAGTGGGACTAATGACGGCAGGATACATTCAGCTGTGAATATTATTGAAGCCATGAAGGAAGCTCTTGAAAAACAGCAGCAGCTTTCCGTGGATATGATCCATCGTTTTCTGGATGAGACCGAGGAAGAGGATGACAGCGAGGAGGATATTGCAGACAGCACCCGCAAGGTGCTGGGGGATGCAGTGACTTTGAATTATAAGAATATTCCAATTCGAACTAAGACAATTGGACAGAAAAATTATATCACTGCTTTGAAGAACAATACGGTTACTATCTGTATCGGACCTGCCGGTACAGGTAAAACATACCTGGCAGTTGCTTATGCGGCAGAGCTGTACCGGAATGACGAGATTGAGAGAATCATTCTCAGCCGTCCGGCCATTGAAGCGGGCGAGAAGCTTGGTTTCCTTCCGGGAGATTTACAGGAGAAGGTTGATCCTTATCTGAAGCCGCTTTACGATGCACTAAATGACGTATTCGGGCCAGATCAGGCTGCGAAGTTAAGAGAACGGGGAATCATTGAGGTTGCACCTCTTGCATATATGCGAGGCCGTACTTTGAATAACAGTATGATCATCATTGATGAGAGCCAGAATGCCACACTTCCTATTTTGAAAATGGCACTTACCCGTATTGGTACTGGTTCTAAGATGATTCTTACCGGCGATGTAACACAGATCGACCTTTCCAAAGAGACGGATTCCGGACTTCAGAAGTGTGCTTCTATTTTGAAAAATGTAGACGATATTGCTACTATTTCCCTGACGAACCGTGATGTTGTCCGCTGCAAGATCGTGAAGGACATTGTTAAAGCATTTGAGAAAGAGGAAGCGAAAGCCCAGGAAAAGACCCAGAAGCGGGCAGTTCGGCGGACAAGCCGGTAATTGGGAAGCCAGGACAAGATTTTCAGTAAATGACAATCAATATCCTGTGGGAAGATTAATTTGAAACTGAAATGTGAATTTTACAGAATAATTCAAACAAAATAGTAAAATTGAACATATGGTGTCGCCTGTTTGAGAAATCAGGCAGATGTCATACAGGAGGAATAAGTTTTGGTAACAATAGAATACGAATGCGAGACCGATTTTGACCTTGGACTTGACTGTCCGGCGCTTGCGAAGATGGTTGCAGAGAAGGTGCTTGACATGGAGAAATGTCCATGGGATGCACAGGTAAATTTGGTTCTCACAGATAATGAAGAGATTAAAAGGGTAAATACAGAGTTCCGTGGCATTGAGAGAGCTACTGATGTTCTTTCTTTTCCAATGCTGCCATTTGAAACACCGGCAGATTATTCTGTGGCTGAAGATGATGAGTCCTGCTTTGATCTTGACAGTGGAGAGCTTCTTCTGGGAGATATTATGATTTCTGCAGAACGTGCTGCTGCCCAGGCAGAAGAGTATGGACACAGTGTAAAGAGGGAATTTTGCTTCCTAGTTGCACATAGTATGCTACACCTTCTGGGATACGATCACATGACTCCGGAGGAAGCCGCAGATATGGAAGCACGCCAGGCGAAGGCACTGGAGGAACTTGGAATTACCCGTTAAATTTTTTTGTGCATGACCCTATAGCTGGAGAGGCTTTTGCTGTTTGCCGTGAATAAGTTACTATGAAAGTTCCGGATGGCAGTTGCAAAGCGACTGATTTTCATATAAGGTGATGTCATCAGCAGGTGGCATTACCATTCCGGATGTATTTATAAGTGGCGGTTTCTGCAGTTTCTGTTCAGTTAGAAGGTTAAATATATATGCATAAGGAGGAGAAGACATGAAGAAAAAAATATTTAAACTTCTCACAGGAATGTTGCTTTCCTGCGCACTTGCAGGATCCACAGTAGCGGTACAGGCAGAGGAAGCCGGGACAGATACCGTGAAGAGTTATCTTACCGGAGAGGATGTATCTGTCGGCATTGGCCACAGACGTCCCATCGCAGTTATGCTTGGCAACGATACCAATGGCGCTCCACAGAGCGGAACTGAGAACGCAGGAGTCATTTATGAAGCACCGGTAGAGGGAAGCATCACCCGTCTCATGGCGATCATCGAGGACTATGACAATATTCCAAGGATCGGTTCTGTGCGAAGCTGCCGTGATTACTTCCTGTTCTATGCAAATGAGTATGATGCCATCTATTCTCATTATGGACAGGCTGTATATGCACTTCAGTATCTGGACCAGCACCTGATCGACAATCTGAACGGACTTACACTTGGAAATGCTTACTATCGCAGCACTGACCGTGTAGCACCGCACAATGCTTACACTGATTTCTCCCATCTTCAGGCAGGAATCCAGAGCCAGGGCTATAGCCAGGATTATAAAGAGGACTATAATGGTCATTTCCAGTTTGCACCGGAAGGAACTGAGACAACCCTGGATGACGGAGTTTCTGCAAATGTTGTGAAGCTTGATAATTTCGCTTATAACCATCCGTGGTTTGAGTACAATGCAGAGACTAAGGAGTACAGCCGCTTCCAGTTTAATGCACCGCATATTGACCAGAACACAGGTAATCAGCTGACATGTGAGAATATTATTTTACAGTATTCCAACTATGTTCCATATGATCCAAATGGTTATCTGAACGTAGATACCCAGTCCGGAGGTGAGGGCAAATACATCACCAGAGGCAAGGCAATCGACATCCACTGGACAAAGGATTCCCAGTGGGGAATCACTCATTATTATGATTCCAATAATCAGGAGATTCAGCTGAATCCTGGAAAAACATGGGTCGAGATCGTGCTGAATGATTCTGTAGGTTCTGTGTCTTTACAGTAAAATAAATTAAAAATGGAGAGGGACGTCATAAGATAAGGCGTTCCTCTTTTGTATTTACGTGAAAAACATGCTCTAGAGCCTGTCTGCACGAGCGCATGATGCAAATGAACGCGTTTTGACTTGATTTGCAAAAGTGATAGGACGATCAAAACACGGTAGAGCTCTTTCAGACTATGCAATATTTTACAGAAACAATAATTCTACACGTTAAAATGTGAAATTTTTCTGAAATTAAGAACTGTTTACCTGAAACCATGGACGAAATGAAAAAAATGATGTAAGATAAGAAATTGATATGTATGAAAACTACATGGAAACATAATAACGGAGTTGACAAATAAAATGAATGATCGGGAAAGACTGAAAGATAAAAAACGTATTGTAATCAAGATTGGAAGTTCCTCTCTTACCCATGCTGAAACTGGCAAGCTGAATCTTCGGAAACTGGAGATTCTGGTAAGGGAATTGGGCGATCTTCGAAATCAGGGTAAGGATGTGGTTCTGGTATCTTCAGGAGCCATCGCTGTTGGAGCAGCAGCTCTTGGATTTAAAGAGAAGCCACAGGAGCCTCGTCAGAAGCAGGCGTGTGCAGCGGTTGGACAGGCCAGACTTATGATGATTTACCAGAAGCTGTTTGGAGAATACAATCAGATGGCAGGTCAGATCCTGATGACCAAAAATACCATGGTAAACAACGCCAACCGCAAAAATGCAGAGAACACGTTTAATGAGCTTTTATCCATGGGTGTGATCCCTATTGTTAATGAGAATGACTCTATTTCCACCTATGAGCTTCAGTCTCTGGAAAAATTCGGAGACAACGATACCCTTTCTGCAGTGGTAGCTGCTCTTATAGGGGCAGATCTTCTGATCCTTATGTCAGACATAGACGGACTTTTTACAGATGATCCGAATACAAATCCAGATGCGAAATTTATTGACATGGTAGAAACATTGGACGATGAACTTCTTAACATGGGAAAATGCTCCTCCGGAAGCAAAGTGGGCACTGGAGGAATGGCTACCAAGCTTACAGCTGCCAGAATTGCCACAGCTGCCGGTACCGACATGGTAATTGCCAATGGCGGCGATTTTCATAATATTCACCGCATTGTGGAGGGCGACCCCTGCGGTACATTGTTTGTTGGAAAGAAAAAGGAAGAGTTTTTCCTGATCGATTATATTGAAAAATTGCTGTAACTGTTCAGTATCTTCACAGTTACAATTGCTTTAAGTTTTTGTATAAATTAAAATTACATAGAACATTCTCAGGAGGAGTATATTATGGACAGCACAAAAATCGACAGAATCAACACCCTTCACCATAAGGCACAGAGCGTAGGCCTTACAGAAGAAGAGAAAAAAGAACAGGCAGAGCTGCGCAAGGAGTATATTGCCACCATTAAGATGAACCTTAGAAATCAGCTGGATAATATTGATGTAAAGGAAGCCGATGGTACGGTTGTGAATCTTGGAGAAAGATATGGAAGAAAAAAGACTCATTAGAAAGCAGATTTTTGCAGCCAGAAAGCAGTGCAGCGATGCGCAGGTAGAAGAATGGAGCCATCAGATTACAGATCAGGTGCTGAAACTCTCAGAGTTTGTGAAGGCTAAGCATATTCTGGCTTATGCAGATTACAATCATGAAGTAATGACCAGATATATCATTGAGGAAGCCTGGAAAGCAGGAAAAGAAGTGGCAGTCCCGAAGGTTGTGGGAAAGGATATGATTTTTTACCGCCTTACTGATTTTTCTCAGCTAGAGCCTGGATATTTTGGAATTCCGGAGCCTGTCAGAGGCGAGATCGTGAAGTGGGAGGATGCTCTTATGGTCATGCCTGGTGTAGCTTTTGATCCTGAGAACAACAGAGTGGGATATGGCGGCGGCTTTTATGACCGCTTTTTAGAAAAACATCCTGATATTACCAGACTGGCAGTGGCTTTTGATTTTCAGATCCTTGATCTGGTGCCCACAGAACCTACGGACATTTGTCCTCAGATCATTGTGACACAGAGTAAAGTTTACCGGAGGGAGGACTTATAAATGAATGAAATGCTGGAAACTCTTGGCAGGAATGCCAAAGAGGCAGAAATCGTTCTTCGAAACCTTGATACAGCTAAGAAAAATCAGGTTCTGGAGGCTGTTGCAGACAGCCTTGTTGCAGATTCGAAAGCACTTCTTACAGCAAATGCCATTGATGTAGAGAATGGCAGGAAGAATCAGATGCCAGAAGGACTGGTAGACCGTCTGATGTTGACAGAAGCCAGAATTGCAAGCATGGCAGAGGGGCTTCGTCAGGTTGCGGCACTGGAAGATCCTATCGGGGAAGTGACCGGGATGAAAAAACGTCCCAACGGACTTCTCATTGGACAGAAGAGAGTCCCTCTTGGAGTGATCGGAATCATCTACGAGGCAAGACCAAATGTGACAGCAGATGCTTTTGCCCTTTGCTTTAAAACTGGCAACGTGGTGATCTTAAAGGGTGGTAGTGATGCCATCCATTCCAATACTGCTATTGTGGATTGCATCCGCAGAACCCTGGATGAGAATGGAATTACGAAAGATGCGATCCAGCTGATCTCTGATACTTCAAGAGAGACTGCCGGAGAATTCATGAAGATGAATGAATATGTGGATGTACTGATTCCACGAGGAGGCAAAGGTCTTATTAAAGCAGTAGTAAATAACAGCACGATTCCTGTAATCGAAACTGGTACCGGAAACTGCCATATTTATGTGGATGAGAGCGCAGATCTTCAGATGGCGGCAGACATTGTGATGAATGCCAAGACACAGCGGGTGGGTGTCTGCAATGCCTGTGAGTCTCTTCTGGTGCATGAGAAAGTGAAGGATGCTTTCCTTCCGGTTCTTGCAGAGCGCCTTCGGACAAAGAATGTGGAGATGCGTGCTGACGAGGAAGCGAAGGCTTTGATCCCAGACGCAGTCACTGCCACTGAGGAAGACTGGGGTACAGAATATCTGGACTATATACTTTCTATAAAAGTAGTTGGATCTGCAGATGAAGCGATTCGCCACATCAATCGCTACAATACAGGCCATTCAGAGGCAATTATTACCAGAGATTACAACAATGCCCAGAAATTCCTGGATGAAGTAGATGCAGCTGCTGTATATGTGAATGCTTCTACAAGATTTACGGATGGTTTTGAGTTTGGTTTTGGTGCCGAGATCGGAATCAGCACCCAGAAGCTTCATGCCCGTGGCCCCATGGGACTTCTGGCACTTACTTCCACAAAATATATCATTTATGGAAACGGACAGATTCGTCCTTAGGTTTGATTTTTGAACTGAGATATGTTATACTAGACTTCGATGTTAATATTTAATATGGGGGACTCATTTATAAGGAGGACTTTTTAAAATGAAGAAAAAGCAACTTTTGGTATTCATTATGGCGGGAAGCCTTGCAGCCGGAATGTCTCCGGTGACAATGGCATTTGCAGAGGCAGATACCCAGACCGTGACAATAGAGGACACAGTAGCTGTTGCCGCAGAGTCAGAAGAAGGAGAAGCAGCAGCTGAACCAGTGCAGGATATTTCAGATGCCGCAGCAGATACACCTGTGGAAGAACCTGCACAGGCAGCAGATACGCCGACTGCAGAACCAACCCAGGCAGCTGCAGATACACCGGCAGCAGAACCAACCCAGGCAGCTGCAGACACACCGGCAGCAGAACCAGCTCAGGCAGCGGATGCGGTTGTGGATGATGGCTTTAACAGCGGAGATACTGCTGAGCTGACTTTGGAGGAAGAGGAGAGTGCTACCCCTACTCCTGAGACCACTGGTCAGATTATCCTGAAGGCAGCAGATGGAACCCAGACATCCTATTCCACATTAGCAGGGGCAATTGCGGCAGCCCCGGTTAATATTGGCAAGGATGGTGAAGTTACCCAGATCCTTGTAACCGGAACTGTAGAGATCAGTGAGACTGTTGTGATCGATCAGAATAAGAATATCTCTATTGCAGCAGCTGCGGATGGAACTACTATTAAACGTGCAGCCGGATTTTTAGGAGATATGTTTAAAGTAAAAGATGAGTCCACTTCTTTCCAGTTTGGTACAGGCAAGGAGGGTGAGACTGTTTTAAGTCTGACTGTAACAGGAGCACTTGACCAGGGGGATGCAACAGGCTCCATTATTTCTGTGGAGGGCGGTTACTTCGGATTGTCCGATGGTGTAACCCTGACAGGAAACAGAACCAGTGCGCCGGGAGCTGCAATCTGTAATTCTGGCGGAAGCATCGGACTGGCAGGTGGTACTATCACAGGAAACCAGTCTGAAGGTATTGTAAATGAAGCTGCTGAAATTACAGGTGGAGCTATTTACAGTCTGGGCGAGATCCGTGTTTCCGGCGCCGTAATTGTAAAGGATAACAAGGACGATGGTCTTAATGATAACAGTATTGTTTTAGGCGGTGATAACGCATGTATCGCAGCAATTGGCCAGCTTGCTGAAACAGCAGACCTTCAGGTAAGAAGAAGTGACGCAGCTGCCGGAAAGATTATTGTAAAGGTCGGTACGGATGCGAATGGTACTGCACTTACTACTATGGAGAATATTCTGGCACATGTTCATTATCTGGACACTACAGAGTATACCATTAACAACCAGACTGGAGCACTTGAGTCTGTTACAGCTCCTGTTAGTACTATGACGCTGACCGCAGATTCTATTTCCTGGAATAAGGCGTATGAGCATACTGTTGATCTGACCTTCCATACCAATGATGCTGGTGTTGGAGGAAGATATTATGTGACCTGGGTGAAGAAATCTGATTCTACACCTGGATTCGAAGCAGTAAAGAGCAATTATAAGAGCTCTGGAGATATTGCAAGCTCTGCAAGTGTACAGTTGACAGATGTAGCTTATGATACAGCCATTAAAGTAGTTGTATATGCTGAGGATTCCAAGGGACTTGAAGCAGTTGCGCCACTTGTACTTACATTAAAGGCGAAAGCAAGCACTCCCACAGAAACTCCGATTACTACTACACCGACGCCAACTACTCGTGCAACCATTAACCCGTCTGTCAGCGAAAGCAAGGTAACAGGTCTTGAGAAAGCACTGGAATTCTACCCGAAGCAGATGTACAATTTCACAGTAACTGGCGCCGGAACTGACAATACAAACCCGATCAAAGGTGATACCAAGTGGATCCCGTATGGCTGGAGCATGTCCGCGAAGAACATTGACACCGGATATCAGAAGAGCTGGTCTATCGGAAATGTAAATGGTATCAAGCAGGCGAAGACCTTTAGAATGTATATCTTCTTCCAGAAGTACATATACAATGGATCCGAATGGGAAGCTACCGGCGTGAAGGAAGCTCTCCCTACAGAATTTAAGTCCAAGGCAATCGACTTCACAGTAACTCCATCCGGCACAATCACGCCAACTGCAACAGCCGGTTCTGGTTCCGGCGGTTATGATTATAACGGAACAGGTAGCGGCGATGGAGATGGAACAGATGGCGATGATGCAGAGAACCATGACGGAACAGACAGCGATACCGGTTCTACATCTGCAACAAACGCGAGAACAGCCGATAACTCCCCGATTGCCACTATGATGATGCTTGCAAGTCTTTCTCTGGTAGCTGGAGGTTATGTTATCGTCAGAAAGAGAAAAAAAGAAATCTAAGAAAATCTATGGCATATGAATAACCATGCATTTTGATCAGAAGTTTTTCTGACAGCAAAATAATAAGAAACATACATTAGGCAGGTCTTTTGACCTGCCTTTTTGCATATAATAATACAGGCAGCGGGGGGACAGGCTATAGCGTGTAAAAAAAGGCCTTCTGCAAGATGTACGTTACACTTTGTTGGAATGATTTTTCAAACACGCTCTAGAGATGAAATGCCGCCTGAGTTTTTTCCTGCTGCAGGAGGTAAAATATGTTGTCAGAAAGCGTATTGTCAGTCAGAAAAGAATTGTTCCCACAGAATAAAACGGCTGTCAGTGACATGCCGAAAGTAAATATACAAAAGAAAGTACAACCGACAGATGCAGATATGGTACAAACATCGCTGTCATTTGAAAACATATATTATTCTTTATGGGAAATAGCTGGACGCTACAGCAGCTTTTGCCAGTTTCGCGTGATTGGAAACAGTCATGACGAGAGAATGATCCCAATGCTGGAAGTTGGCACCGGCGCACAGATGATCTTCTGTGTGGCTGGAATTAATGGAACTCAGGCTCTTTTGCCGGAACTTCTTCTGAAAATGGCAGGAGAATACTGCAGGGCCTACGAATGCGGCTGGAAGCTGGATGAATTTTATGAAGTGAAAAAACTCCTTGATAAAATAAGGATCTGTCTGATTCCGATTTTAAACCCGGATGGTTATGAAATCCGCCAGAATGGCTTTGGTGCTATTCGAAATCCAGTTTACCGTCAAATGCTTCGTATGCAAAGCATTCCTGCTGAGGATTTTGGATATAATGCCCGTGGAATGGATATTTCACATAATTTTCCAACGGTTCATTATATCCGTTCACGTATGGGAGAGGAACCAGCCAGCGAGAATGAGACAAAGGCATTGATCCGGATCATTCAGGAATATGATGGAAGAGGACTTTTGACGTTTGCTCAATCCGGAAGGGAAATCATTTATTATCACTGTCAGCAGGGAGTGGGAAGTCTTCCGAAATCCTACCGGCTGGCAAGACATATGCAGAAATCTTCTTCCTATCATCTGGAAAGGGAACAGATGACCGAATCGGCCAGGGAAAAATTTAAGGGAATGGGAACCCCGGAACAATACTATATTCAAACGAAAAAACAGCCGGCATTTCGTATTAAAGTACCAGCTCAAAGCGGAAATGGAAGAGGCGTTGAAGAGGATAAAAAGGCAGTATATGAGGAAATACATTTGCTTCCATTGGAATATATATTTTCATTAGACAATTAAATGTTATTGTTTGCAGGTGAGCTTTTGTAAAATAATTACCGGAGAAAGCTGGCCGGTAACCATAAAAGGAGATGTCCGAAATAATCGAAACATCTCCTTTTAGTATATGATTTGTTTTTTGGCGTTTACGAAACGCATAGAAGATTGCCATGCGCATCCGAAATGATTATTTTTCGGAAGTAGCAGTTTCCGGTCTTTCGTATTTCCTGCGGATATCTTTCATGACAAAAAGATAGGAAACACCGGTAAATACTGCTGCTGTAACCCACGCTGCCGGGTCACAGAAGCATGCAAGTGCATAACTTCCTACCGCCATGGAAATCATTGCTACAACCAGACGTGCAACCAATTCAGAAACACCACCCATCATAGGCAGGAATCCATATCCGCAGCCCTGCATGGTATTTCGGAATACGAAAATACTGCTTAAAGGAATGTAAAAGATCACACTCATATAAATGTAAGTTTTTGCCCATGGAAGCATGCTGTTCATATCCACATTTCCAGTGAAGAAAAGTCCAAGAGCTGGTTTCAGAAGAATACAAACCAGCACGGCTGCTGCAAGAGCATATACAACAGAAGCTTCCAGAGACGCTTTAACACCCTGGCGGATTCTCTTGATATCACCCTTTCCGAAGTTCTGTCCACTATATGTCGCCATAGTCTGTCCCATAGCCATCATTCCCTGGGTTACCAGGTTCTGCACCTTGCTGGCTGCCGTAAAAGAGGCAACGGCATCGGAACCGAAAAGATTGATGGCAGATTGCATGACCATAGTACCGGAAGCTGTAATTGCAAACTGCAATGCCATAGGAATTCCCATAGCCAGCTGGTTACGGCTCTCCTGGCCGTGAAGCCTCCAATGTCTTCTGTTTGGGGCAAGAGAAGGCATACGTATATAGATGTAGACCAAACAGAGTATTGCGGAAACGCCCTGAGAAATAATGGTTGCCCATGCTGCTCCGGCAACGCCCATTTTAAAATTGATAATCAGTACCAGATCCAGAATTACATTTAAAGCTGCGGAAAATACAAGAAATACCAGCGGAATCTTACTGTTTCCAACTGCACGCAGGTAAGAGGAAAACAGGTTGTAAAAAATAGTGGCGATGATTCCGGCGCTGATGATCATAATGTAGGTATATGCATCCTGAAAAATGTTGTCAGGTGTGTTCATCAGCTTCAGAAGAGGGCGCATGCCCAGCAAACTTAAAGAACTGATGATTACGGTAAAAATCAGGGAAAGAAGAATTCCGTTAGCTACACTGATCTTTACCCCTTCGGTATCTTTGGCTCCGAAGCGCTGAGCGGTGAGTACGGAGAAACCAGCTGTGATTCCCTGCGAGAAGCCCACAGTAAGAAACATGATCGTTCCGGTGGATCCGACTGCCGCAAGGGCATCCGCGCCTACATAGCGTCCTACAATAATCGTATCTGCCATATTATAGAGCTGCTGAAAAATGTTTCCAATAATAAGAGGAAGCATAAATTTCAGGATTACCGGCAAAGGCCGGCCTTTTGTCATATCTTTTTCCATAAAAAACTCCTTATTGAGAAATATAGAAATCGTAAATAAAAAGTGTTACTAAATTACTTACATATTAGAGTGTGTCAGAGTCTGTTTGAAAAATCATTCCCACAAAATATAACGCACATTTTGCAGATTGCATTTTTTTACATACTCTGGAAGCGAAAATTATTTTATCACACTGCGGATTATCTGTCACTATTTTATTTTTGACTATTTTAAATGCATTTAATGCCATAATGATCAAGAAACCACACTTTTTCTCAAAAAATGTTTAGGAATTTTGACTGATATGTTGGTTTTGCTTGCTATTTGCTCTCATAAATGGTAAAATCAAATATAGCGTGAAGATATTTTTTTGAAAGAGAGGCATTCATATAAATGGCAAATGAACATGGAGAACAGATCAGAATCGTGCAGGAGACTGTGGCTGGTAAGGAGATTACTTTTGCCCATGTAATGGGAGGACCGGCACCGATCATTTATCAGAAGCTTGGGTTGAATCCGCAGCTGGATTATCGTTCCTCTGCAATTGGAATCATGAATATGACACCTCCGGAATCCGCAGTTATCGCTTCTGATATTGCGGTGAAGAGCGGTAATGTTTATCTTGGATTTGCAGACCGGTTTACAGGGACTTTGATCATTACAGGAGAGATTTCTGATGTAATGTCTGCAATGACTGAGATCGTAAATTATTTCCGGGATTCTCTGGGATATGTGGTCTGCAATATTACGAAACGATAGGAAGTAGAAGCATGGAGCGAATAACGAAGGAAGAGCTGCTGGAAATGCTATTCCATGATGATTATGAACATCTGAAGGGGAAGAAGCTTCGTATGACTCGTGTGCGTGTACCGGGAAAGGAAGTTTGTCTTGCCCATGTGATCAGTCCTTCCCAATCTTGTATTTATGAAAATCTGGGACTGCATATTGGAGTTCATGAGGGGGAAGACCACACAGGAGAATCCATTGGTCTGATCCGTTTTACTCCCTGGGAAGCGGTTGTGGTAGCTGCAGATGTTGCCATGAAGAGTGCAGATGTACAGATCGGGTTTATGGATCGTTTTTGCGGTTCTCTGATCATTACAGGAGGATTGTCCCAGGTGCAGACTGCTGTGGAAGAGGTCGTACGTTTCTTTGACAGAGAGTTAGGCTTTAAAACATGTGCGGTTCACAGAAGCTGACAGATACCTTATGGCTGCGGGAACAGCAGCTTATGGATACGATATTATGATATGCAAATGTAAAAATAATGCACTGCTGTATTTTTACAAGTAAGGTTTATTGAAAACAGGGGAAATACAATTCGATGAAGAAAATTTTTTTGATGGGAAGAAGTGAGGCCGGCAAGACCTCACTGACGCAGGCACTAAAAGGCGAGGAGCTTCATTATATAAAAACACAATATACCAATTCCAATGACGATACCATTGACTCTCCGGGGGAGTATGCAGAGTCAAAAAGATTCAGTGTAGGACTTGCATGTTTTTCCTTTGAGGCAGATGTGGTGGCAATTGTGCAGGCTGCAGATGAGCCATTTAATCTGTTTGGTGCAAGCTGCCGCTCTTTTATCCTTCGTCCTCTTATTGGCATTATCACAAAAATTGATTCACCATATGCCAATATCCCTATGGTGAGACAATGGCTGATCAACGCTGGATGTGAACGCATTTTTATGGTGAATAATGTGACCAGAGAGGGAATTGATGAGTTGATGGAATATCTGCAGGAGGATACCCCGAAGCTTACATTGGAACAGGCGAAATTCAAACAGAGCCTTGGTCTGAACGAGTGGGATCCTCTTCCAGAGGGAGTGGCTTATCCGGAAGAAAAAGAGAATATGCTATAAAAAATTCCCATTCAGATTTTCCTGTTATCTGGATGGGAATTTTTATATGGTATGTTGCTTATGTAAATTACGGTATTAAAGAAATGTACTGCTTTAACAGACAGAGGGTTAAATCCGGAACCGCCTGGGTAGCAGGAATCCCCACCGACGGTTCACCGATCATATTATATCAGATATTGGTGCAATAATTGGAAAATAAGTTAGCAACCACCAGTTCAACTTAAAATCTATGATTTCGATATTCCCGGGGACTGCATCCCTTTATTTTGGCAAAAACTTTGGAATAATAATTGGGGTCTGAAAATCCAGCCTTGTCAGCCACCGCGCTGACAGGCTGGTCATCCTGCAAAAACTCCAGGCTGCGCTCGATCCGATATTCCTGCAAAAAGGCAAACAAGGTAGTATTCATATGACGTTTAAAAAGCCGGGTACATTCGCTTTCACACAGGTGGATGTGTCCGGCGATGTCATTTAAGGTGATCTTATTTTGATAATTTTCTTCTATGTAGGACAGAATCTTCTTGATTCGGTCGTATTCCAGAGAGTTTTCCCTGGAAGCCTGGGGTTCGTAGGTAATATGCTCCAGAAGAAGCCGCCACATGGATTGCAGGCAGATGGTAATGTCCAGCTCATAAAAATCCGGTTTCTTTTCATCCAGATCAATAATGCGGAGAAGATATTCGCGAAAAGGCTTGTGCCAGGGCTCACTCTGGTCGATACAGATGGCAGGGAGCATAGAATCCTGAATGACAGGATCTACATATTTGCTGTTGACAGTGCTTTGGAAAAATCCATAAATCAGCCTGGAATCAAAAGTTACAGGAATATAAGCGCAGTCCTTCTGATTTTCCATTGTGCCAGAGTGAAGGGCACCGGAGTTGTTAAATACAATATCTCCTTCTTTTAAGTGGTAAACCATATGGTTGACCTTGTAGCACATAGTGCCTTTTTGCACATAAGTAATCTCTATTTCCGGGTGCCAGTGCCACATAAAGGAACCAGACTCATATTCTGAAAGTTTCTGGTAGCTGACCAGGAATGGAAACTGTTCATTGCCGTGCTGTTTTAATTCTTTTTGAAACTGATTGGTTATGATCTGCATGCCAAACCTCCCGAGAAAAAATTTCATATCCTGTGGACTGTATAGAATTCCATATGTTCAAAAATAGAGAACTACAATAAAACGCATAAATTTACCTGTATTATACATCTGTTAAAGATAAAAACGCAATATATTACTTGTTTTTCGCAAGTTATTTAAGGTAATGCAAAGGAAATGCATGTAAAATGAAATTAACTTGATGAGAGATCCGGATAAGCACAGATGAAGCGGAAAATATGCACTGAGGCAGCTGGAGTACAGAATGTAAAATTATAACAATATTAACAAAAATAGGAGAATGAGACCATGAATTTACCAGAAAAAGCAAACCTTGAGAAAATCTATGGAGAGAACAGTGCCTGCGCAGCTCGTTTCCAGAATCTAGCAGACAACTTTGCCAGAATCTACAAACATGACCATGCAGATTTCTTTACTTCCCCTGGAAGAACAGAAATCATCGGAAACCATGTTGACCACAACGGCGGCAAGGTAATCGCAGGAAGTATCAATCTGGATACCATCGGCGCAGCTGCACCGAATGGAACCAACGTGATCCACATTACAAGTGAAGGCTACAGAGATGAGATCGTAGTTGATCTTGACAAGATCAGCAGAGCCAACTATCCGAAAGGAACCTTTGCCCTGGTTGCCGGTATGATGGAAGGTGCGAAGAAGAATGGCTTTCAGACAGCTGGTTTTGATGCCTATGTAAGCACCAACGTGATCGCAGCAGCAGGAGTAAGTTCCTCTGCATCCTTTGAAATGCTGATCTGCGTAATCATCGATTACTTCTTTAACGACAGCAAGATGACTTACACAGACTATGCAAAGATTGGTCAGTACGCAGAGAACGTATACTGGGATAAAGCTTCCGGAATGATGGATCAGATGGCATGTGCAGTTGGTGGTCCGGTTCTCTTCGACTTTGCAGACAGAAATGATCTGAAATACAGCAAGCTGGACTTCTCCTATGGAAAATTTGATCACAAACTGGTTATTGTAAACACCGGAAAAGGCCATGCAGATCTCAGCCAGGAGTACTCTGAGATTCCAGGTGAGATGAAAGCAGCAGCCAAGGTACTTGGTGCAGAGCTTCTTCATGAGACTACTCTTGAAAATCTGCTTGCACATGTAAACGAGATTCAGGACGACAGAGCAATTCTCCGTTCCATTCACTTCTTTGAAGAGACTTCCCGTGTAGAACGGGCAGCAGAGGCAATTGGTAAGGCAGATTACGAGGAATTTTTGAAGCTGATGGATGAATCCGGAAGATCGTCCTGGGAACTGCTTCAGAACTGCTACTGCATGAAAGACTGCCACGAGCAGAAGATCCCGTTGGTTCTTGCTCTTACCCAGCTGTTCCTGAACAAGATCGGCGGCGGTATCTGCCGAGTACATGGCGGCGGATTTGCCGGTGTTATTGCAGCTGTTGTTCCGGAAAAAGAGATGGAAAACTACGTAGAATATATTTCCAAATATGTGGGAAAAGAGAACGTATATCCAATGGATATCCGCGCTGTAGGTGCTGCTCATATTAGTTAATGCCTATGAGCTGAAAAATCTCCAGCCGGTTTCAAGAAACTAATCATGAAAGACTGTAATAGTTCTGACTTACGATTTACGTTTAGAACTTTTACAGTCTTTTTATGTTACCGTATTTACGTAATATATACATAAAGAATCTGGACATATTTCCTTCTGACGTGCTATATTGATTCTATCACATAATTTTCGGAAATAAAGGAAAATACGAAAGAAGGAGAATCAGATGGAAAGATTGATTTTTCATGTTGATGTGAACAGCGCTTTTCTTTCCTGGGAGGCAGCGAGCAGAGTAAAGGCAGGTGAGCCGGATCTGCGGGAAATTCCGTCTGCAGTGGGCGGTGATCCCAGGACGCGTACCGGAATCATAGTTGCGAAATCCATTCCTGCCAAGAAATACGGAGTACAGACTGGTGAGCCCGTGGCAATGGCCCTTCGAAAATGCCCGAATCTGGTAGTGGTCCCTAGTGATTTTCGCCTTTACACGAAGAATTCCCAAGCATTTAAAGCAATTTGTAAATCGTATGCTCCTGCAATGGAATCCTTTTCTATTGATGAGGTATTTCTGGACATGACCGGAACTTCCCTAATCTACCCGGATCCCATAGCCACAGCCTGTGAGATAAAGGACAAAATTTATCGGGAGCTTGGATTTACAGTAAATGTGGGAATTTCCACCAATAAGCTGCTGGCGAAAATGGCCTCGGACTTCGAGAAGCCAAATAAAGTGCACACCCTTTTCCCGGAAGAAATTCCGGCAAAAATGTGGCCTCTTCCCATCAGAAATCTGTTATTTCTGGGAAAAGCTTCGGAAAAGAAGCTGGTTGATTTCGGAATCCGCACCATTGGGGAACTGGCTCGGGAAAGGGAGTCCACTATTCAGACACTTCTTGGAGAAAAGACCGGACATCAGCTCTTCCAGTACGCCAGAGGTATTGACAATTCTCCGGTTTTGGAAGTGCCTGAGGAGAGTAAAGGCTTCAGCGTGGAGAAGACTTTCAATGATGATATTGTATCTATGGAGCAGATCCAGCCTATTTTATTGGAGCAATGCGATGTGGTAGCCACCAGAATGAGGCGGAAAGGAAAGAAATGTACCTGTATTTCTGTCACCTTCCGCACTCTGGATTTTAAGAATCGTTCCCATCAGATGAAGCTTGGAAGTGCTACGGATGTAACCGATGAAGTCTACGCAAATGCCAGAAAACTGTTTGCAGAGTTCTGGAAAGGGCAGCCATTACGTCTGATCGGTGTGGCACTGACCGGACTTACTGAGGACGGATTCGAACAGATGTCCCTGTTTGAGGACTGTGCGAAAAAGGAACAGCGCCAGAGGCTGGATGCAGCGATGGATGCCATCCGCATGAAATTTGGAAACGACAAGATCACCCGGGCCAGCATTATGAACAGCAATGCAGGAATCGGGCGAAAAGCCAAGGCGCAGATGGAAAACGAAGAAAATGAAAAAGAATTCTAAAAGAAATAGAAAAGAGAACATTGTCATTTCCTTTGCAGAGAAATGCAATGTTCTTTTTTTGCACAGGAAACACTGTTTTGTTCCTTATGTGAAAAAATGTAAAAAACGCTTGACAAAAATGCAATTCCAGTGTACTATATAGCTATGACAGTGATACAGAAAGAGAGGTAACCATGGAATATAATTCATCGCTGCCAATTTATCTCCAGGCAGCAAATTCTATAAAGCAGGATATTGTAACAGGCAAGCTGTCTCCTGGTGCGAGGCTTCCATCTGTGCGGGATCTGGCGGTAGAATATACCATTAATCCCAATACAGTCAGTCGCGTATATAAAGAATTGGAGATGGAAGGCGTCTGCTTTACCAGACGCGGGATGGGAACCTTCGTGACAGAAGATCCGGAAAGAGTGCAGCAGCTGAAGGAAGAGATGGCAGGAACCCTGATCCGGGAATTTCTGGAGGGAATGGAGCAGCTTGGCTTTTCCAGAGCCCAGGCAATCGGACTTCTGGAGAAAGAACAGTCGGAATGACGAGGAGTGTATAAAAATGATCTTAGAGAGCAGAGAAGTAACGAAGAAATACGGCAGTAAGACTGCTGTGAATCAGGTATCTTTACAATTGGAGCCAGGCCTTGTATACGCCATGCTTGGCCCCAACGGAAGCGGCAAGACCACCTGGATGAAAATGGTGGCAGGACTTGTAAAGCCTACCAGCGGTGAGATCCTTTATCAGGGAACGCCCATTGGCAAAGAGAGTAAAAAAGAAATCGCGTATATGTCCACGGAGCCTTATTTCTACAACTGGATGACAGTTTCAGATGTGGGGAAATATTATGAGGACTTTTTCGAAGATTTTTCCATGGAGAAATACAGACAGATGATTTCCCGCATGGAGCTTACAGAGGACATGAAAGCGAAAAAGCTGTCTTCTGGTATGATGGCCAAGCTGAAAATTGCAGTTACCATGGCAAGGAAGGCCAGGCTGTACTTGCTTGACGAACCGTTGAATGGCATTGACCTTCTGGCAAGAGACCAGATCATGAAGAGCATTCTGGAAGCCATAGATCCAGATGTGACACTGGTAGTTTCCAGTCATCTCGTAGACGAACTGGAACGTGTAGCAGATGCAGCCATTTTTATGAAAGATGGTATTTTGGCAAATCAGTGCATGGTAGAGGAGCTTCGGATCAGTCAACACAAATCCGTAGTGGATCTGTACCGTGAAATCTATGGACATGGAGGAGAAGAAGTATGTTAAAGCTGATGAAATACGAGCTTCGGAAAACCGCATTTTCCAAACTGGTTCTGTTAGTGATAACAGCAGTTGCAGAAATTGCATTTTTAATAGGTGTATTTTGGAAAAAGGATAATATTCTGGCAATGGGAATTATTTTCCTGGTCATGTGTACAATATTTGGTGTTATCTACATTGGTATAGAGAGTGTAAATGTTCTCCATCGTGACCTGAATACCAAACAGAGTTATATGTTATTTCTCACACCAAAGAGCAGCTATCAGATTCTGGGAGCCAAGATTCTGGAAAATGGAATTTCCATTATCATGGCAGGCGCATTTTTTGCAGCGCTGGCAGCCATTGATGTGACAGTTGCAACTCTTTACATTGGCGGTCTGAAAGAGATGATCAATCTGGTGAGTTCCTTTATGGAAGTAAACTGGTCCGTGACTTTTACTCCGGCAGAAGCAGCTTTCTATTTCTTTGGTCTTCTGGCAAGCTGGATCGTCTTCATTGTGAATGCTGACCTGTCCGTGATCTTATCCGCCAGTGTCCTTGCAGGCAAAAAAGGCAGCGGCATCGCCGGCTTCCTTATCTTCCTGGTAATATCTTCTGTTATTGGAAAGCTGCTGGATCTCATTCCGGTTCTGAAAAGTATGGAACTTACTTTTGTCCTGTATATTGCAGCATCATTTGCCATTGCGGCAGTGCTGTATGTAATCAGCGGCTGGATCATGGAGAAGAAGCTAAGCGTATAATAGAAAACGCAGGATCTGAAGGCAAGAGGATCAGAAAAGATCTATTCCAAAATAGGGTATTACCTGCTTCTCGTTGAGAAGTAAGTAATACCCTGTGATTTTTTTGCTTAATCAGGCGTTTTATGAATTAGTACTGACCACTCTGGCCGCTCTGTCCTGCGGACATGGATCTTTCCTGCGCCTCGATCATCTTTTTCACCATATAACCACCTACACTACCATTCTGTTTGGAAGTAAGGTTTCCGTTGTATCCGTCTGTAAGCGGCACACCCAGCTCATTTGCAACCTCAAATTTGAAACGATTTAATGCGCCCTTTGCTTCTGGTACAGCTGCTTTGTTAGAAGAAGTATTGTTTGACATAATCATTTTCCTCCTTGGTTAATTGTTGTTTTGTTTGATGTTACATTGCTAGTATGTACTCTGAAAATGAAAATACACTGGGAATAAATGGGGTGATCAAAAACAGACAACAATAAATATGCCGGACAGCAAAATGTTTTAACTTGACGCTGCACTCGATAATAATTTATAATAAAATAATTGTGAAAGGAGCTGTTTTACTCTAATTTTCAGGCTGTTCCTATTCCGACCACGATCCGGTTTATATGAAATTTGAATTAAAAAAATGATGTTATGATCAACAAGATTTGCAGGAATGAAATGGAAGTATTGTGAGGTGAAAGAAGATGTACCGGATTTTAATAATAGAAGATGATGATACTATTGCCAAAAATATTGCAGCGCATTTTAATCGTTGGAATTATGAGACAAAGCAGATTGCAGATTTTAAAAATATAATGGAAGAATTTCTGAAGTTTGCTCCTCAACTTGTTCTCTTAGATATCGGACTGCCATTTTACAATGGTTTTTACTGGTGCCAGGAAATACGTAAAATATCAAAAGTACCGATTCTTTTTCTATCATCAATGAATGATAACATGAATATTGTGATGGCAATGAACATGGGTGGGGATGAATTTATAGAGAAACCGTTTGATCTGAATGTATTAACGGCAAAGGTACAGGCATTGTTAAGACGGTCTTATTCTTTTCAGGGAAATGGAAATGTACTGGAGTATGAAGGAATGATTCTGAATCTGAATGATGCCAGTTTTTCTTATAAAGAAAAAAACGTTTCTCTTACAAAGAATGAATTTCGTATCCTGCAAATGCTTATGGAGAATGCCGGGAAGATTATTGCGAGAGATGATATTATTGCAAGACTTTGGGAAAGTGATGAATTTATAGATGATAATACACTTACGGTAAATGTTGCAAGGCTGCGTAAGAAGCTTGAAAACGCAGGAATGGATAACTGGATCAGGACTAAAAAAGGTATTGGATATTATTTGAAAAAAGTATGAATGGTATGATAAAAATAAAAGAAAGACTAGAGAAACGCCTACTGTTTAAAGAAAGCATCTGCTCATTTTTAAAAGCACGTAAAGTACCGATTATCATATTCACAGGAATTGTTGTGATATTTGGAACACTCTTTTGTCTATATAATATACCTTCTGATGCGATTATTTATGGAACGCAGTTATCAATTGTATGGAGTGGAGTTTGTTTCCTGATTGAATTTTATAAGTATTATAAGCGACATAAGCTGTTACACATAAACAGAGAAAAGTTTTTTGAAGATGCAGAACAGCTTCCGGAGCAAATGGATATTATTGAATGCGATTATCAGGAATTAGTAAAGGAACTGTATCGAGCGAAACGGGAGCTTATTTCTGAAAATCGGATTGCGAGAAAAGAAATGCTTGATTATTATGGTATGTGGGTTCACCAGATCAAAACGCCAATTGCGGCATTGGATATTTTACTGCAGAATACGGAGCAGAATCTGTATCAGTCAGATGAGAAGGAGACAATTCAGGATGCAGTATCAGTTGCTGATATGAAGATGGCACTTTTCAAGATCGAGCAATATGTAGAGATGGCACTGAACTATCTTCGGATAGAGGATATATCTTCGGATCTGTCGTTTAAAAAGTGTGCAGTAGATGATATGGTGCGGCAGGCTGTCCGAAAATACGCAAAAGTTTTCATATCCAAAAAGATACAAATGGATTTCAAACCAACAAATATCTATATAGTAACTGATGAAAAATGGTTTGTGTTTGTACTCGAACAGCTTTTATCCAATTCCTTGAAATATACAAAAGAAGGTAAGATTTCCATTTTCACGGAAGGAAAAGATCTCGTAATCGAAGATACCGGGATCGGAATCCCTGCTGAAGATATTCCTCGTATTTTTGAAAAGGGGTTTACCGGATATAATGGCCGGGAGGACAAAAAATCTACAGGGATCGGTTTGTATTTATGTAAAAATATTATGGATAAATTGCAGTGGAATATTAAGGCAGATTCTGAAGTAGGAACAGGAACAAAGATATATCTTACAAAAATGTAAGATAAGAACAGAAAGTGTTAGGTACTTCGATGGAAGCACCGGCACTTTCTTTTTATAATAAACCTGTAAATTGAGTTATAGAAGTGAGGCAGGGAATTATAATGGCATTATTAGATGTGAAAAATGTGCGAAAAGTATATACAACCAGGTTTGGTGGAAACCAGGTAGAGGCATTAAAAGATGTAAACTTTTCTGTAGAGCAGGGTGAATATGTAGCAATCATGGGGGAATCCGGATCAGGGAAAAGTACGCTTCTTAATATTTTGGCAGCACTGGATAAGCCAACGGAAGGAATTGTATTTTTACAAGAGAAAGACCTGAGTAAAGTAAAAGAAAAAGAGATGGCGGCATTTCGCCGGAATAATCTGGGATTTGTATTTCAGGATTTTAATCTGCTGGATACCTTTTCTTTGAAAGACAATATTTTTCTCCCACTTGTACTTTCCGGAACATCGTATAAAGAGATGGAAAGAAGGCTTATGCCACTTGCAGATAAGCTTGGTATTAAAAGCATACTGGAGAAATATCCTTATGAAGTCTCAGGCGGACAGAAGCAAAGAGCTGCTGTCGCAAGGGCTGTCATCACACAGCCTCAGCTTCTGCTTGCAGACGAACCATCAGGAGCATTGGATTCAAAGGCTGCAAAAGAATTGTTGAAATTGTTTACAGACTTAAACCAGGATGGACAGACCATTGTTATGGTAACACACAGCGTAAAGGCGGCAAGTACAGCAGGGCGGGTTTTATTTATTAAAGATGGTAAAGTATTTCATCAACTTTATAAAGGCAATCTCAGTGAGGCTGAGATGTACCAGAAAATCTCCGATGCGATGACTGCAATCACAGCAGGAGGTGAGATTGATGAATAGCAATATTTACAGGAAGCTTGCGGTAACAAATTTGAAAAACAATGGGAAAAGTTATCTTCCTTATGTTTTAGCCTCTGCTTTTTCTGTGATGATGTATTTTATTATGGATAATCTGTACCGCAATCGTTCTTTAGTAGAAAAAGGAAGTCCTCTTGCTATTATGTTGTCTTATGCAGCTTCGGTACTTCTTATTTTTTCTGTCATCTTTTTGTTTTATATAAACAGTTTTTTGATCAAACGCCGGAAAAAAGAACTGGGAATTTATAATATTCTGGGAATGGAAAAAGGACATCTTGCCAAAATGCTTTTTCTTGAATCTGTGATGACAACAGCAGCAAGTATCATTGGTGGTATTTTAGCAGGTGTTCTTTTGGGAAAACTTGTCTATCTTATATTATTGAAAATATTGCATATAGGTGGAAAGATAGAGTATAGAGTCTCACTCTCATCTGCCGGAATGACAACGATTCTTTTTGGAGTGATTTTTATTTTGATTTTTCTGTACAACCTTTTGCAGATGAAGCTTTCCAATCCAATCGAACTTCTGCGTGGAGGAAATACGGGAGAACGTGAGCCGAAGACAAAATGGATCATGACGATAATCGGAATTCTTTGTCTGGCAGGCGGATATTATATCGCACTTACGACAAAAGAACCGCTGGCGGCATTAGGGGAGTTTTTTGTCGCAGTTATTCTTGTTATTGTAGGAACATATTTCCTGTTTATGGCTGGAAGTATTGCATTTTTAAAAATTCTTCGAAACAAAAAAAGTTATTATTATAAGATGAAACATTTTACGGCAGTGTCAGGTATAATCTATCGGATGAAACAAAATGCGGTTGGTCTTGCAAACATCTGTATATTAAGTACGATGGTTCTTGTTATGGTTTCAATGACAGTTTCTTTATATGGCGGAATGAATGATGTAATCGCGACCCGCTTTCCGTATGAGGCAAAAATCACAGGTTCAGGAATTGACCAAAATGAGGAAGATCAGATAGAAGAAATTGTAAATGATATTACAGTGAAAAACCATACAGATTCCACTTCACAGATACGTTTTCATAAAGGAGAATTTACAACAGTATATGATGATAAAACGAGGAAATTTGATATGATGGCAGCGGGCAACTATACTGGTCCAAACGTTTTCGAGTTAGTTATGATACCACTTTCTGATTACAATCAAACAGAAGGGAAAAATGTGAAACTGAATGAGAATGAGATCCTTCTTTATCATAGAAATCATAAAAATAGTGATACAGAAAATAAAAAGGATAAAGAGGTTATTCAGTTTGGGGACAGATCATATACAGTGGCTGCTGAATTAGACAGTCTTACGATAGCAAAAGCCGATGCGACAAACACTGTAGATGGCTGGTATGTGGTTGTCAAAGACAATAGCATCATTACGTCCTGTTTAAAAGATGTATATGAGAGCAGTAATATATATGATGAACTGAAAGAATACTATGGGAAAATACAGTATAGTTACAGTTTTAATTTAAATGGAAGCTTAGAAAACCGTGTCAAAACAGAAAAAAGGATTCAGGAACAACTTCAAAAAGATTCTACTCAGTGTTCTATTGAAAGCAGAGAGTTAAGCAGAGAAAGTTTTTATGAGCTTTATGGCGGATTCTTCTTCATTGGTATCTTTCTTGGAATCATCTTCCTTATGGCAACTACACTTATTATCTATTATAAACAGATTTCCGAAGGTTATGATGACAGGGAACGTTATCAGATTATGATGAAAGTCGGAATGAGCAGGAAAGAGGTTAAGCAATCTATAAGAAGCCAGGTATTGCTTGTCTTCTTTTTGCCACTCATTATGGCAGTTATTCATCTTGCATTTGCTTTCAGGATTATTACAAAACTGCTTAGCGTATTAAATCTTACGAATGTATCATTATTCTTTATGTGTACAGTTGGAACTGTAACGGTGTTTGCTATTATCTATGTGTGCATTTATATGATAACTGCCAGAGAATATTATAAAATTCTTATTTAACTAAGAGGCATCAGATAATGCGTTATGGCGGATGTTATGTGGTACTGTTGAATCAGAGAACTGACGATAACGTTTCGAATTTGGTAAAAGGGAAGGTAAAGAGGTTGTAACAGACGAAGCGAAGAATGAAGCATGTCAGGTAATAGAATCAGACGCGAATTTTGCAGAAAGCCTTTTTCAAACACGCTCTTGCATAATAATTAAATATTGAAAAACTACTGAGGTCAGATTCCTGCAACGGACAATGATCTCAGTTTTTTTATACGCGGTTATCGGCATTGAAAAGCAGCGGATAAATTCCATTCCTGAAAGAATAAATTTTTCCATTTACCTTCATAACGGTAAGAAAAGGCTGCTTTTGGAGAGCAAGGGTTGAAGTTCCTATAAAAATGTCGTTTTACCGCTTATTTGGTTGTTTTGCCTTAATAAAAATGTCGTTTTGAAATAAATTGATTGTTTTTTTGATATCTTCAATATATAATGCTGATGGCAAAAGGGTTATATATCATTGATTTACAATTCGTGTCATTTTCTGTCGTTTCGTGACAGAATTATTGAAAAAATT
>OLQN01000476.1_pt1 | contig 35527 bp, 16 predicted proteins | sample 1673181 | NCBI WGS metagenome assembly OLQN01 (sample SAMEA3136763, study PRJEB25190) | human gut metagenome | biome: human gut; feature: human-associated habitat; material: faeces | place: Austria | collected 2013
GGAAAATGGAGGAAGCCGGTCTGTGTACTGCCGAGGAGTTTCTGGAAGAAGCCAACACCGGAGATTTCAGTGAGTACACCTTCTGGCAGTATGTCCCGGACGATGCCCCCGACCGCTTTATGAAGTGTGAAGGCTACCTCTTTCCGGACACCTATGAGTTTTTGACGGACGATACCGTGCATCATTATGTTGCAACGTTCTATGCACACTTCGATAAGCAGTTTACGGACGAGATGTACAGGGAACTGGAAAAGCAGGAGCTGACCCTGCCCGAGGTCATTACACTGGCCTCTTTTGTGCAGGAGGAAGCGGGCAACGATCAGGATTCCAATGTGGCGCAGGTGTTCCGCAACCGTCTGGCCGAGGGTTCGCCTTACCCCAAGCTCCAGAGCAACACCTCCAGCTATGTCCAGAGCGATGAGGACAACAACTACCTCTGGAACTGGGTGGCTCCGTATTATGGCGGCTGGGAGGAGATCCCCGAGAACATCCGGAATGCCTACGATACCTACACCTGCACCGGCCTGCCCGCCGGGCCCATCTCGAACCCGGGCCTTGCCGCGATCCAGGCTGCTCTGGCACCTCAGTGTGATGAGGAAGTCAGGGACTGCTATTTCTTTGTTACGGACCTTTCCGGTCACTACTATTACGCCAAGACCTATGCTGAACATCAGGCCAACTGCCGGAAAGCGGCTGAAGTCAATCAGAGTTTGAAGAAGTAAGTCTCTCTCAGTCGGCTTCGCTGACAGCTCTCCCAAGGGGCGAACCAACTGCGGCTCCGGAGTCAGGTTTGCAGAAACCGATCCGGTGAGGCGGCATCGCGTCAGCGATGACAGAGAGGGTGTTAAAAAGAGAGGACGATTTTATGTTACAGATCCCGGAACTGCTGGCCCCGGCAGGCGACCTGGAGCGCCTGCGTTATGCCATCAACTATGGAGCAGACGCTGTTTATTGCAGCCTGCCGGAGTTCGGTATGCGGTCGGCTCCTGCCAATTTTACGCCGGAGCAGCTGGCCGAGGGTGTGATCTATGCCCATGCCCGCGGCCGCAAGGTCTATCTGACCATGAATACGCTGCCCACCAATGAGGAAGCTGACCGCCTGCCCGAAGCCATCAAGGCTGCTGCTGCCGCCGGTGTGGATGCCTTTATCGTGGCCGATCTGGGCGTGCTGGAAGCCTGTAAGCAGTTCGCCCCGGAGATCGATGTCCACATGTCCACCCAGACCGGCATCACCAACTGGGCCGCCGCACGTGCCGCTTACAACATGGGTGCAAAGCGTGTGGTGCTTGCTCGTGAGATGAGCCTGCAGGATATCGCCACCCTGCGCGATAAGACCCCGCCGGAGCTGGAGATCGAGGCGTTTGTCCACGGAGCCATGTGCATGAGCATTTCGGGCCGGTGCCTGCTCTCCAATTACATGGCAGGCCGGGATGCCAACCGGGGCCAGTGCGCCCAGCCCTGCCGCTGGAAGTATTACCTGAGCGAGGAGACCCGCCCGGGCCAGCTGTATGAGATCGGCGAAAATGAGAACGGCAGCTATATCCTCAATGCAAACGATCTGTGCACCGCTCCCTTCATCGACCTCATCTGCAAGGCAGGTGTGGACAGCCTGAAGATCGAGGGCCGCGCCAAGACGTTCTACTATGTCGCCAGCGTCACCGCCGCCTACCGCAAGGCTCTGGATCAGTATTTGGCCGACCCGCTCAACGATAACTTTGAGTTGAGCGATGACGTTCTGGCCGAGCTGACCCGTACCAGCCACCGGCACTACTCCCCGGGCTTCTACTTTGGCCGCGAGCAGGCCCGTCAGGCAACCGACAGCGCTACTTATATCCGTGAGTGGGAGTTTGTGGGCACTGTGGAAAGCTGGGAGAATGGTGTTGCCTCCTGCCAGCAGCGCGGCAAATGGAGCCTTGGGGACACGCTGGAGGTGCTCTGCCCGGATGGGCGCAGCATCCCGCTGCACCCGGAGTGGATCAAAAACGAGGCAGGGGAGAGCGTGGAATCCACCCCCCACGCCATGGAAAAGTACACCATCCCCACCCCGGAGCTGCCCCCCATGAGTCTGCTTCGCCGGAAGGTAGAAACTCTTGACAAATGATTCCAGAAGCAGTAAAATAATAAAGTCAAAATGAACGATGTCCTCTGGCTCTAGTGATCAGAGGACAGTTGAGGGCTCGTAGCTCAGTTGGGATGAGCGTTCGGTTCGCATCCGAAAGGTCGAGGGTTCGACTCCCTTCGAGTCCATACAATAGAAAACCGCTCTGTCGTAGCTATACGGCAGGGCGGTTTTCTTGTTCGCAGTTCTATGAGACGGTGAAGATTATTCTGGCAGATCTGGAGCCGGTTCAAAGGTGGAAAATTACTGCTCTTCAAACCTTGAAAGTGCTAGAAATCAAGGTTTCATGCGGGTTAATGCCGTGATACACTCGCAATGGCTCGACACCTGCAAATTGATGTCATAATCGTACATTTTTCGGGTTCGTTCTTGGGAACAATGCGATGCAGGCGTGAGGGAAAGGGCAGGGGAGAGCAGAGAGGGCAGTCGTTCTGGGGAACAGAGCAATATTACACAGGGTCGTGGTTGATTACATAAACAGTGCTGCGAGAAGCACCTTCCTTATTTAGCCACCGATCATCTACCATTTTAATCAAAAGGTTTCGTGCGCGACGCTGCCCGATGTTTAACAAAGTAGCAGCTTGGGTAGTTGTAATGGATGGGTTTTCGAGGACATAGTTGTAAATTTGCCGCTTTTGTTCATTTGTCGGCACTTTCTCGGCACTGCTCATTGTTTGTCGGCACTCACATATGCTGAGGAATGTCCTGAGCAGCACTGGCGGCATTCAGTTGGTTATGATAGATATTGATACGCAAATCAACTTCACCGCCGATAAATTCTGGATCTCGAAGACCATAGGCTTTGACTTTTCCCATGATGCACGGAATACCACTGCCCCAATGCTCAATAAGAGATGTAAGAGGTATACTATTGGGTATGGCGAGTAAGCCAATCCAAAATAATACCAACGTATGGCATTTTGGGGGATTCCTGTTGATATTTTTCTAACTCCCGTCGGCAAGATTCTTTAATATCGCCGGTGGGATGTTTGGCGACAAAGACCCGAAGGTATGCAGTTAAGGCGGCCTTTCTGTTTTCCGGGATGCGTCTTTCTGAGCAGTTTAGATTGAGAGTATCACAGAGGTCTTTCTTAATAGCATCGTCAGAGGCAGTTATTTCGCCATTGGATAGATATTTGAGAGAAGATAATGTATCTGATTTTAATGGATTGACGCTTAAAGGAGCATTTTTGCGATGTGCATCGCAGGATTTTTCTTTGTCATTGTGAGCATCACGATTTCCATTACATACAGCAAGCATGTTCCGATAATCTAAGGCTTTCTCTTCAGAAGTGGCACTCTGTGGGTCAATATGCTCAATCGTTGCTTTCTTTCCTTTTTCTGGAATTCGACACATGCAATAAGCACAAATACACCCTTGTTCCTGAATTAGACGATTCAGAACTATAGTATAAACATCGATGGGAGTTCCATCGGAATTACTTTTTCCTGAGGGAGCACCATGCATATCTCGGTAGGATGCATTAGGCTGTTGTTTGTATTTCGTAAGCTCTACAGGCTCAATACCTTTATTGATTTTAATCATAGTTAATCCTCAGCGATTCTCCAAATCGAAACGAACTTCACACTCTGTCAACTTTGGATCGTTGGGATCAACAGTTTCTTTCAGATACTGAAGAATTTTAGATGCTTCTTCAAGGTTACATTCGATGGCGCTATCGAATGCTTCAAATGCTCGTACAACATTTTCGGGACGCTCAGTGGTATGCATTACGCTATGCAGAATTCCGTTGGTATCCCATCCATGCACATTATAGGGTTTAACGATTACATCGTCATTTTCCTGCTTCAGACCGAAAAGATTGTAACTGTCATCTACTTCGCTTATCACTTGAGGAGAATGCGTTGTGATGATAAATTGAATGTTCGGAAAAGTACTTTTTAATGCACCGAGAATTTTTCGCTGCCAAGAAGGGTGCATATGAAGTTCAATCTCATCGATGAGTACAATACCTTCTCCCTCAAGTGGATTGCTGCGAGAAGGGTTAGCCAGAGCAATACGACGAGCTAAGTCACCAAAGAGAGCGAGGGTACATTTCTCACCATCAGAAAGATTATCAACGCGCATTTCTAGACCATTCTTCTTGACTGTCATGCGCAGGGGACTACGTTTAACTTTTAGGTCGGAGACATTATCCAACATAGAACAGACAGCTGTGCGGACACACCCTAAAGAAACATCCTCATAATCGAAATTTTTGGTTTCTGTTTTTGTTTCGTTTTCGATGTCTTCCTGATTGCGAAACCACTCAAAAAAGGAACGAAAATCCAATTCATTCTCGCTGGCTCGCTCTAAAGCTGCCAGCTGCGAAAATTCATGATTGGTACGAATTCTAAGAGGAATGTCAAGGACGGAACGATTGGTTCCATAATTGACGAAAATGGGCATATTGTTTTCTGATCCCTCAGAGAGATAAGTTGCTGTAAATTTTTCAACAAAAGAATCGTATAAATCCTTGTATGGAATTACTCGTGGAGCTTTTCCGGGCTTGGCTTTAATATAATCTTTTCTTAAAGACAAGGTTTCACCAGCCAGGCTGAAATCAGCACCAAGGTTCATCATTCCAAAGCCAGCATGAACAGATTCTGTATTTAAGGAGCGGAAAGCAATTCCCTGAGTGTTGCTTAAACGGTTCAAAACTGGCCACATTAAATAATTAATGGCTGTCAGAACGGTTGATTTGCCAGCACCGTTTACACCGAAAAGGACGGTGCTTTTTCCCAGCAAATCAAATTGATGTTCTCTATAGCCCTTGAAGTCATGCACATAGAGGCTTGTGAGTTTCATAGGAAATCCTCCTTGTAATGGTAATTCAATATTACCATGGGTAGGCCAAAAATTCAACAAAAAGAAGTAGAGGAATTACATATAGAAAGTATTTCAGTCAGATTGATGTAGGAACTGAGAGCAAGTACCATAGCTTGTGATGTAAACTCCCTTTTGCGCGCGTGTCATAGCCACATAAAGCAGACATTTTTCGGATGTGATGGATTCTTTTTCGGAGATTGGATCCATGTGATTGATGGCAGCAGCTAGAGGAACAACGCGGTGATTGAGGGCAGCAATAAAGACGTATTTGAATTCGAGCCCCTTCACACGATGCATGGTTGCGACACGAATTCCATCAAAGTTTCGATTGTCAGGTTGATTCCGTTTGATTGCGTAAGAACGGATGCTGGCCTTTGTCAGCAGGGACAGATAATCGTTTGTAAGGTTCTTTGTACGCGCAACGATGCAAATCTCCTTTAGCAAAATACCAGAATTTTGTAGCTTCCGGATTTCAGTATAAATGAAGTTGAATTCTGCGTTTGCATCCGGGAAATTCCGAATGATAGGAGGTTCTCCGTGGGTCAAAGATTGGCATTGGGTTCCGCTATCGGTACTTTCATCCAAATCGTCAAAAGAGAGGCCCTCTAAGAAGGAGAATGCACTATGCCGAATCTCCTCTGTGGTGCGATAGTTGATCTTTAAAATACTGCTTCGGCCGCGGACATTGATACCGCATTTCGATAAGATAGGCCGATTCCGATAGATCCTCTGATGCGCATCACCCACGATAAAAAGATCGTTTGCGTGTTCCGGGCCGGCCAGAGCACGAATCAGGCGATATGCGTTATCGCTTAGATCCTGTCCTTCGTCTACAATGATATGGGCATACTGCGATTTTACACTGCTGCCCTGTAAAAGTTTTGTGCACTCATACATGGCAGTATTGATGTCGCGAATCTGATGCTCTTTCATCAGATTTTGGTAGTTGTCCAGAACCTGCCATACAAGAAGCCTCTTTCTGCGGTCCAGCCGTGTGCCGCGGCCGTTTCGGGAGGCTTTCAGATATTGGTCACGCGTAATCGCCTCCTGTGAAATCACGACCCGATTCCATTCTTCCTGATAAAAAGAAACGTCGTAAGGCAGTTCCGTGTTTGCAAGAAAGAGCGCCTTTTCCCATATAGGAGCCAAGGCGTCATCGTAGCCGATCTGGAAAGAAAAGCCGGACTCGCGCATAAAGCGGCTGACCCATGCGTCAAGATGAATGACTTCAATTTTGCGTAGTTCCTCGATCGAGCAGATCTTGCGGAGATTTTCCTGAATATCTGCGGCGAGGTTCGCCGTATAGGTCGTAAAAAGAATACGCTGCTGCCCGGTGCATTGAGATGCCAGATATTTAGCGCGGTGCAGAGCGACAACCGTTTTTCCCGTTCCTGCACCACCCAGAACACGAACAGGGCCAGAGTAATTTTTCTGCGTCAGATTTCGCTGAGCCGGATGTAAAAAAACACGCCATTTTTCAAGCGGTGCAGCCATGATGCGGCGCAGTTCGTCTTCCCCTTCCACGACGACAAAGGACCGCATGGTAATGGGCTGTTCCAATGCTGCCGACAAATCCTGTGCTGCGGGAGAGGTATTGCATTCTTCGTTAGCAAGTTCCAGAACTTCTTCCATGGAAAAGCCTTCTGCAAGCCAGGCGAGATATTCGTATGCATCTGCCGGGAAGGAAGATCGCGCCTGATAAAACTGTTCTTTTGTTTCAAAGCTGCGGACATAAGGCAGCAGCGCTTCAGGAACACTCAGCCGAAGCAGATCCGCGTCTTTGAAAGCAGAAAACAGAAGCGGCTGACTGTGTGCTGCGATCGGTTCGGAAACCGTTTGTACATCAAAAACCTGAAGTGAACCGGTGTTCGGGTTTACTTCACAGCGTTTTCGGGCGGCCCACTGGTAGGCCTCATCGTGATGATCGACCCATAAAAGCAGATAAACTTCGGATTGACGAACGACAATGCCGCGGTAGGCATCATCGATACGAATGGAATATATTTTTTTATCGATACAAGAGTTTATCTTTTCGTAGTGAATTCCCGGCGAAGCAGGGTCATTCCGGAATTTGTTGACAAGTTCGGTAACTTTGCCCTGCACCTGACGGGGAAGGTGTGCAAAGGCCGTCAAAAAATCAGCGGAAATTGCGACTTTTGCAGTTGTCATACGTTCTTTCCTCCCAATAGATTGCTTAAATCAAGACCAGATAGATCGGCTGCGGTGTATATTTTCCAGCCGAGATGCTCCATCTTTTCTCGATCAATGGACTGTTCAAAAGTCATAAATCCCAATTTCTTGTCCGGCCAAGCAATTTCAATCGTTGCGATGACATTTCCATCTGCACCAGCTGCCTCAAATCCAATGAAATCTTCAGCAGGTGCTGGGATACCGCTTTTCTGTGCCAAGGCAGCGAATGCTTTCGCATCTTCGTCAAATAGCAATTCACCGATGGAATTCCATCCGGAATCGGGTGTGGAAGAGGCTTCCGCCGAAGAACAGCTGCTCTGGGAAACGGGAAGTGCGAGATAGTCCATGCGCCTGAGCCCGGTAGAAGAAACGGCAGCAAATTCTGAGGCAAACTGCATCAGATTGAAAAACTGCCAGAAACCGTTCCACTCCGGTTCGTATTTATCTGTGCGGCTGTTCTTGTCATCGTTCAGGACGGCAAAGACGGTAACAGCACCATCTGCTTTCATGGATGCAGCGGAAATGCCTGCATAGAGAGCCAGATGAGAATTTACAGCACGAGGGACCCACGCTCCATAAGCGGTCAGCCCAAAGCGGAAACTGGAATCTGTAAAATGCAATTGATCGTTCACATCCTGAAAGACCTGATGCCATTGATCGAATGCCGCATTGTTCTTGATGAATGCCGGATACAGCAGAGAAAGTGCATAAGCGTGTGCCTGTGCGTGGAAGATCGTTTCGGCATCCGGCAGATTCAGGTAGGCAATCAAGAGGTCAAACGCAGAAAGCTTTGCAGGATCAAGTACCTCTGCATGGAGCTTTCGTACTTCGGAACGGTACATCACCTTGCCGAGCGGCATTTTTTCGACCGCTAAAACAGAAGTGGCGTAATCCCCCTGCGGGATAAAAACGTTCTGAACATCCTTAAAACTCAGGGACCAGACCCGGAACTGCCCACTGCGGCGGAGTGCTTCACGTTTGATGGTGTCATCGGAAACGATATCCTTGTGATATAGGAAGCCGTCCGTAAACACCGCTAGGGGCTTGTGTCCGGGCGCGGCTACAGGCCAGAACACAAAATCTGGTTTACAGGGAACGGATACACCGTTGCTTGGACCCAGTGAAACCTGAGGTTCAAGTTCCCAAGCAGAGTGCTTCAGTTTGAGATAATAACTGTGTTTTCCGTTTCTTACGGTGTCACTGATATTTGCAGCACCAACTTTTAGACGGATCGCTTCCCAAAAGCGCGATTCCAATTCGCTTTCAAACAGCGGGTTTACAGGAATACTGCTGATCATATCGATTTTTTGGATATGGTCTTTACCGGAAAGAATCGTTTTCAACAGCCGAATGGCAGTTGCACGCGAAATATTACCGATCTGCTGGCTCTGGCGATACGCATATAGGCAATGATAGCAGCCGTCCTTCTGCGGATCGTCTTTGCAGGAGCAGGTTTCCATAACATGAAGGGCTTTTTCAAAAATCTGAATCAAAGAATCTTTTTCATGCATCAACTGCTTCAGATATCCCGTGCCGCCGGGAACCGAATCGTAGATCACGAGATACTGTTTGCGATAGTCGGCATCCGGGACGGGTACTTCGCTGACAGCAGCCCGGAGGTGATCGACATTGCCAAAATATTCTTTCATACCAAGCATGAAGGCCGCAACAAAGGATTCCATCCGGACGGAAGAAGAGTTCATCGTCGTAGCGGGAATCAGAAGTCGGAGAACCTCTGTGCTGAATTCACGATACAGAAACAGACATTCTTCATAGGCATCGGCCTGTGAGAGCGCAGGGATTTTGCGTGTCTTACAGGAATAGCTGTGGTTATTCGGCTTGCTGTCAGTCTGAATCTTACCACAATATTTGCAGATCCGGAACCCTTTGCGCACTTCCTCGACACCAGAAATCGATAACTTTTCACCTGTCAGGTCACTCTCGCCAAAGTTGATCTCCCGCAGCGTTGCTTTACGGACAAATTCGTAACCAAAGGGAAATTCCTCATTGTCCATGCGATAGGCACAGGAGATGTCATGGTCCTCATCTACGTCTACAAGGAGCTGCTTGCAATAAAAGATATTAGAGCGGTCGTCGCTTTCATCACTAATCAAGCTCTTGGCGTAGTCCATGTTAGAGTAGACCATCTGCACTTTCAGCATGTTGCGCATCTGACCGGAATCGGCCCAAGCGGGGCTTCCGCATTGAGGACAGGCTGCTGTGTTCCGGCCAGCTGTTTCAAGCTGCGCATGAGAGCAGTTTGGACACAGACGCCAAAGGGCACTCTGAGCAGTTGTCAGGTCTACCTGATCGATCGTCAGTTTGCGACCATCCACATAGAAACTGTTGCTCGGTGCAAACTCACTGAGGGCAGAGGAAGCGGAGCGGTTGTATTCATAGACGAGCTTTTCATACTTTTTTCGGGCAGACGGAAGTTCCTCATCGGACTTTCGGTAGAGAACCGCCCGCAGAATGATCCCAGCCTCCGGAAAAGCATAGTTGGGCAGCAATCCCTCATCGGACAAGAAGTTGAAAACGTTCTTTTTGCTGATCTCCTGCAAAACGGTCAATAGAGCCGCTTCCTCGCCCTTTAGTTCCTTGATCTCTTCGTCGTAAGAACTGTCTTTGGGCTTGTTTTCCAGCTGCTGGATCATGACCTTCAGGGAATTTACGCTGTTGTGCAGGCTGTTTTGCTGCTTCTTCAAACTTTCAAAGGCATCCAGAATTTTAATGTGCATGGAACTTTCTGTGGTTCCAGTGCCGCGGGCAAATATTTGCAGCTCTTCCTTGGAGCTTTCGTCCAGATAAGCGGAAAACATCTGGACAAAAGAGTTGATCTGCCGGGAAAGTGTACTCTGCACGTAGTTGAGAAAATTGAAAGGGAACATATCGGAAGGCCGCGCATCCAGTTTCTTCAGAATAATACCGACCTTATCGGGGATAGCATCATCAGGAATGCCTTTCCGCACCCAAGAATCCATGCAAAAAGCCATGAACTGCCGTTCCAATACAGCGGAAGCGCGCAGGAAGATTTTTGGTGGTGTGACCGAACCGGAGATCATCTCTAAAGGATCTGCGTAAAAATAGAGGTCATGTGGCCGCGCATTTGCAATTGCCAAGGTCAGAGCATTGCCGTCTTTGCGTCCGGCACGGCCAACACGCTGCAGAAACTGACTTTGTGCAGGCGGCATACTGCACAGGATGACCGTGGAAAGGTCACCAATATCAATACCCATTTCCAAAGTGGGGGTACAGGAGAGAACATTGGGGTCCCAGTTGGAACGATTTTCCTTGCTACGCTTAAAATCCTTCTCCAGTTGCTCACGATCTGGGCGTTCCAGCAGGCCAGTATGCTCCCGTGCATTGATGCGCGCCAGATCGCCGGTGCTGTAAAGTCGGCCATAGTAATTGATGCCGGATGATTTATATTCGACAAGTTTACCGCCACAGGCAGACCGAGGACAGGGCGCATTTTCCCACAGCGGCAGGCTTTCGGCAGAAAACGAATACACCGCACCGCAATGTTCGCAGCGCAGCTGGATAACATCGTTTGTAAGGAAGACACGGCTCTTGTTCAGGCCATAGACTTTATAGTTTGCGGAAGAAGGCACAGATACGACAATGCCGTTCTTCACAGATTCTTCCAGAATCAGCTTGCTGATAGCACGGAAATTGAGCTCGTCAAGAATTGATTCTGTGCAGCAGAAAGCAATCCAGTCTGTGTAACGGCGCGAAGATGGTAAATCAAACTCAGAAGTAGGATGGCTTTTTCCAAGGTATTCAGCTATAAAACGAGGAATATTACGCCCGGATTGTTGACCGGGCAGCCAGCGATTGCGGTCGTTTGAAAGCATATAGCTTTTGCCATCATTGATGGTGTACTCATCAAAAACAACATCTTTAAAAGCACCATTGCACCGGAGTAGATTCAGCCAACCGATGACCATGCGCTGAAAGATTATGCGGTCTTCCCGAGACATGATACCCAGTTCGTTAACAACACGCAGCTGGACTGCTGCAGCAATCTGCTCAATATCCTCAGGAGAAAAGGAAAGAACCGAGCAAGCCGACCGTTCCAGAGTGCGTCCAATTTTACTGGTAAGACCATATTCCAGCATGATTTCATACTGGATGCGCTGCTCAATCTCATGCATCAAAATATGCGCCTGCTTGTCATCACTGAGCTTACGATTTTGCGTCATTTCTTCGTATGCACGCTTCCAGGTTAGATTGGGCGGAATAAAAAAGCTGACAAATTCTTCATCGGTCATGTGCAGGTGCCAGTAATCCACAAACCCGGCCTGAAAATCAGCAAGGCTTTGACCTGAACCACATTCTGCGCAATAACGCTGAATTGCCGTGCGCAGACCAAACCGCCAGGTGCGGGAATTGAAAAATCCAGCGCGATGAGCAGCATCCTGCACATTATCGGAAAAGGCAAGCGTCTTTTTATCATCGTTGAAGCGGGAAGCGAACATTTGAGAAATACTGGCACTGATCTCCGTGGCACTGCGTACACCCATCAGAGAAAGTCCCCGGCGGCTGCCGCAGCAGGGGCAGATGTACTGCTTATGCTGCTTCGGGCCGGTTGTCCGAATCGGACTGGGAATCAGAATGTCCACCATGCGGGTGCCGCAGCTGGCACATTCGCTGCTGCCGTCGATCCCCAGTTTTACCTGCAGGCAGTCTGGACAGATGCGTGCAGGCAGCATTCCGGTGGGAACATTTTCATGCGGATGAGGGAAAAGCATCACGACTTTTTCATCTGCTTTAAAATATTGGTTGTAAAACGCTTCAAGATTGACAATGGTGGCGTTCTGACGCTCGTTCAGGATCGTGACCCAGCCGGTGATGCCGCAGTCACGGCAGTTGACAACGGGCAGGTGCTGTTTGGCCTGCTGTCGGTTCAGATCATGCGCAATTTTATAAGTGATGTGCTCCGCATCGACCTTGGCAACGATGCGCCGCAGTTCCCGGATCCAAAGCTGCACCTGTACATTCAGGAACGGGCGTAATTTTCGCGGCTTACCGGTGCGCGCATGAGAAACCAGTGCAAAGAGCGAGTTGAGCGCGGCAGAAGCATCGGATAATTCATTCAGTGCCGGATAATGTGGTGCCAACGCTTCCACAATGCGGGAAACCTGATAGTAATTGCCCTCCGTTAGGTGTAGAACAGACTGTAGGAATACATGCTGCAGAAGAACCCGGCCCAGTTCAATGCGGCCACTGTCGGATAGAACGTCCTGCGAAAAATCCGGGAACCATGCCTTTACCGCGCACTGAAGATAGGCGGAAGGATCGTCCTCTTCGGCAAGAGCTACCAGCTGTGCAGTCTGATCTGCGGAAGGCAAGGCAAAGAATGAGGTCGACTGTCCAGCAAAAAACTCATCGGCACTGAGCCGATCCTCGGTGATGACGGCATCTCGTTCAAATGGCTCACCAAAGATCTCCTCGGCATAATTCAGGATGGCACCGTTATTTTCCTTGGAACCCATGGTAGCAGAGGTGCCAATGCAGCAGAGGTACCCATCATAGATACCAAGGCGGCGCTTGAGACGGCGCAGCAGGCAGGCAAGGTCGGTGCCTTGTGCACCATCAAAGGTATGCAGCTCATCCACTGCAATGTACTTTAGCGTTTCTGGATTATTCTGCTTCCAAAGCAGGGCATCTTTGGGGCGCACAAGCAGATAGTCCAGCATTTTATAGTTGGTCAGCAGGATATCCGGCGGACTGTTCAACAGAGTCTCGTGGTCAGTAATGATGCCATGCTCACTCATGGTGCGGGACGGAGTGCGTTCCAGACCGCCAACATACATACCGGCAGTTACATTGCCGCGCAGTTCGGGACTGTTATGAATCAGTTCTGCAATTCGCTTGGACTGATCGGTGGCAAGGGCATTCATAGGATAGATGATCAGCGCCTTGATGCCAGACTCCCCACGGTGCTGGTAACAGTATTCCAGAATGGGGTACAAGAAGCATTCAGTTTTGCCGGAGCCTGTGCCGGTTGCAATCAGTGTAGAACGGCCGTCATTGCCAGTCAGTCGTTCAAACGCTTTTTGCTGATGAACATAGGGAAGATATGCAGGGTGAATTGCCTCAAAGCAGGTTGGCATTTCCTTTGCAACACGGAAGGGCAGACGCACGGCAAGATAAGGTTCATGATAAACAGAGCCTTTCTGAGCAAGCATTTCTGCAACGGAACCTTTGAAGGGAGCGTTGCTCATGGGAAATGTAGTTTCGATGTAATCACCAATGCCTTTTTCGAGTTGGCTGGCAAGAATTGAGGGTAACATATCGCAATATACTCCTATAATTATTGATTGGATATCTTGTCGATGGAGAGAGGAATGCGCTGTTGACCGTCACCGACATATCCCTCAAGAACATCAGAAAAAAGAAGTGCGGTTTTATCGTCAATAATACCAAGTTGACGATTTTGAAGAAGAAAAGTCATCGTTGACACAGAGGATTCACTGAGCAACTCTTTAATATAAGATTGCTCCAGACTGTATTCTTCGGCTGTTATATCATCCTTGACTACGATATTGGAAAGAAGATAAATCAATCGGGTTAATTCGGATGCGGATTCTTTAGTCTTGGCTAACAAAAATGCAGCCTGTTCATTTGTGACAGGAATAGGCTCAAATGAAGTATCTTTTGAATCCGGAACAATAGTTTGTGAAGATAGAATTTGTTCTGCTTTTGTTTGAAAAACTTGTTCAGAGAGAGGGGGGTGCGGTTGTGAGATGCCTTTGATTCTATCAATAGTATCTTGAATTTTTGGTTGTACCTTATAGTGCCAGAGTACGTGAATAAGGTCAGAAATGGACTTTTTAACTTCTGGGTCGCTAAGGATGTCGCCCAAAATTTCCATTGTGGCTCCAGTAAGAGCCTGCGCCGTGGGGGATGGGACAGGAGACTCTTTATATACGGTTTCCGTGCGGACTACCTCACGTTGAGGAAGTTCATTTTCTGAAATATAAGAAATATCAAGAGAAGCCTTAATATGACCAGAACTATCGCGGAGTCCATGATTGGAGCGCAGTTCACCGCTATCTAATTTTTTGAAGTCATCTTGGGACATGGTGACATTCATAGTGCGTGTTTCAAGGTTGGAACACTCTTTTTTCTTGGACAACTTGATGCCTCCAATCAAATTATAGGCCTATTATTCTTTATACTTTTCCTCAAAGAACTTCCACGCAGTTTCGTAATCCTGCTCCCGGTCGCAGCGCTCAAAGGGAGCGGCGTATTCTATAGTGCGCTGTACCGGGCCGCCAGGCATGGTGTCATCCGTAATGGTACGGGCAAATACATAACCGGCCGGAGCATGCTTCATAATACCGTCCCATGGAGCATCGCCGCGCTTGATTGGCTGCACAGCACCGGCATTTTCCCACTCCGGGCGGGTGAAGCCTACACCGGTCAGGCTGCGGTTATTGGTAAAGGTGATGCGACCGTTGGCATCATACCAAGTATCGGCCTCATAGCTCTGCAGTACCGGGAATTGGATGCGGTAAATGGTCTTGAGCTGCTGCAGGGTCATGCCCAGTGCCATGGCGGTAAGTACATCAATTTCTACCAAAGCCTGCCGCCGTTCATAGTCTGTGCGCAGGGGTGTGTCCCATGTCCACTCCGGGGTCAAAGAAGTAAAGCGAGTAGGGGAGAGGCGAGGGTCGGATTTGGACCAAGTAGTGAAAGGCCAGACAACATTCCAACATTTTTTCCAAAGGGGAGCGTAATATTCATTGAGCGAATTAAGCAGTAAAGTGGTAAGGATGATACGGATACTATAAATACTGCGGATAATCGGAAGGCCGCCTAAAACGCCGATGCCTCCAGAGCCCTTTCCGGTTGCTTTTATGTAGAAATCATACGGAATAGATTCCATCAGACCACTCATTAGTGCTGTGTCAACATCATTTTTGAAGCCGAGTTCGTAAACAGCGTGAACATGGCCGACTTTCGGCGGAATAATGGCAGACATTAAGGTTCGTTCTCCGCCTTGATTAAACATATTTCGCATAGCAATGCGGTAGCTGTAATAGTTTTTACAATTCCATGGGGTTAGTGGTGCACGTTCCTCATATTCTTCGGGCGCACAATATGGCTGATAATTACAACGTTGTAAATATGAATCAGATATCGAAGTTAAGTCTATATTATCATAATCGGAGTTAAGGCGACAAATGCTTCGAGATGTTTTGAAACAAGGATTTGCAACTGCAATATGAGGTCCGGAAATAATCATATCAGTAAGACTTTCTGGAAAATGTACATTTCGAACCATAGTGCCATCTTTTTGTGCATTTGTTTCATGCCACATTTCGGAGCCAAAAATTTCGGTTTTTATATCAGAAATGTACTGCGTCTGACTTGCGATGCAACTTAAGGCTCCAATTAAACTTCGAACGTGCAAAACGGGAAGCCGTGCCTGCTGCCACTTATCATTGCCATCAAACAATTTGGCAAAAACTTCCAACTCGCGCTGCGTGACATGGATGATGCGGTCAGGGTGGCCGGTAGTATTCCAGTCGCCATTGGCATCCTTGATGCCTGGAATCGGCGCGGAGGCTTCGCCTTGGTAACACTCTGCGATGCCTTTAGCATCGTAGAGGTTACTGATGGTGTCGAACGACACCATCAGTGGACCACCATACACATTTAGACTAAATTGTGTATGGTGGTCCACTTCGGGAAATAGCTTTCTCTCGTTTGCAAATTGAAAATGATATCGCAAACGAGGATACAGCATTTCCCGGAGTGCACCACCCTTCGGGTCGTCGTAGACGCCCTCAGGGTGTACGAAAGCGGCAATGCCGCTTTCATTCGTTTTCTCCCACGAGAGTGGAAGAAAACATTTAAACAGATTCGTCTGCTGTCCTTTCAGGGCAGGATAATTCTGCACGGCGTTCAAAAAGTTCTGTTCGCCGGAAAGCATTTCATACTCTGCAAAATACATGCTGTGCGTATGCGCATTTTCCAGTGCCGTTTGGCGTTCGTGGGTAGTCTGGGCGGCGGTTAGCTTTTTTACAGCAAACATGGGGTTGGTATCTGCCAACACACCCTGTTCGTTCCACTCGATCTTGATCCACGGCGGGTTACCGATCATCAGGTCAAAACCGCCGCGTTCGGCAAACACATCAGCAAACTCCAGCTCCCAATGCATAAAGTGATTCTGCTGTGCTATTGTGCGAGCCAGCTTCAGCCGGGGCAAAAGGGCGCACAGTTCGTCCAAGTTGACCTGAAGCAGGATGTCAGTATCTTCTTCGTCTGCATCTTCTAGCATGGAAAGCTGCTGGGAATCATTGTTGGTGGAGTACAGCCCCACCAAGATCATGTACATATCATTCAGAAATTCGCTGCGGCTGGGCAAAAGATCAGCCTTGTCAATGGGCCAGAACCACAGGGCGCACCAGTAATCCATCGCAAATTTTAAACGAGCATAAGCACCAGCATTTTTGGCATTCTCGGAACGGTACATGGTGCGCAGCATCTGATCTTTGGTGCGGATGGAAGTATGGGAGTCCGGTTCATCATCATTGAATTTGAACACAGACAGGCTGTCGTGCGTCTGCTGCTTCAGCTGCTGACGCAGAGAAATCTGATCTTTCCAGAGCTTGTCAATCGTCTTGGAGAGTTTTTTCAGCGTTTCGATATCATCGTCACAGTAAGGAGCAGTAAATGCCTTGTTCCAGGTGTTCAAAAACTTGATTTTTGCAGGCTCCAGCTGTTTGATGACTTTGTCGGTATAACTGCACATACCGGGGTCGCCCAACAGAAAATGATAGATTTGTGTGGACAACTTGCCGCGCTTGCGCTCGGTGCCAAGGGGAACACGCTCCGGGGCTTTTTCATACCAGCGCAGACCTTTGCTGGTGGCTTGCAGGGAACTCACGCGGTAGCACTGCCGCCGGGCACCAATCAGGGAATTGCCGTTGACCAGCTGGGTACCGAACCACGGCACAAATCCATTAGGATAAATGGTGTTCAGCCACAGAGAAACCTCGGCCAGTTCCACGGCCACAGGGTTCAGGTCAACGCCGTATACATTGCGGTCGGCAATGAACATTTTGACCTTTTGCAGCTGGTTAAAACGTTCTTCGTAGCCGATGATCTCTCCGGTTTCCTGCTCTTTACGAGAAATATAGGCTTCTGCAAGCTGATTGATCGCTTCATTCAAGAATGCTGCGCTGCCCATGGCAGGTTCACAAATGGTTAGATGCAGAATGTCATCCGCAGATTTGTCTTTCAGCAATTCCTTCAGGGCATATTTGACAAGGCATTTGGTTAGAACTTCCGGCGTATAGTAAGAAGCGGATTTTTCCCGTTCGCGGCCAGCCAAGCGGTAGATGAATGTGCCTTTGGCATACATGCGCAACTTGCCCTTTTTGTTGCCAGACGCATAGCGGACGCGTTCCTCTTCTGTATATTGTGCCAAATCAGATTCAGAAACAAAATAGCCGACATCCAGTTCATTGAAGTCAACTCCGGCGCGTTTGACCTCGTATAAATCCTGCTGTGCGATAAAGCCACGGTAGGAGAGCAGAGCTTCGTATACCGCGCCCATTTGGTTGATGCCCAAATTGGCGTAGGAAATACGCCCCCGGCGGCTATTGCGTTTGCCGGAGGCACGTGTCAGGCTCATTAAGTCGATAATACGCAGCATGCAGCTGTTGCGCAGTTTGGCAGCATTGATCAACTTGGTGTACTCCGGGTCAAAGATATGCGCCTTGAGCGGAGCAATCAAAAAAACATCGTGTATACTGTCGGCACCGGTTACTTTTTGAAATTCGGCTTCCGTTTCCGGATAACCGTTATAAATCAGGTCATAAAGTTTTGCCAGCGTTTCATGTAGATAATAGCCATCGCTCACTTCATCCACATCATCTCGGACAGCGTCGGCGATATCCCGCAGACTTTCCAACGAGTAACCTTTCAGATAACTCAGTTCACGGATGGGAGCATAGCCCAATTCTGGCCGCGCCTCAATGAACAGTATGAACAGCATCCGGTACATATAGCGCAGGCACTCCAGTGTCAGCTGTCCGGCATCCACGGGATGCTCTTCTAGGTTAATTTTCTGCCGGGTTCGCATGTCGTGGAGGACTTCATTGCCCAAAAGTTCGATACATTCACGCAGGGCATATTTTAAATCCTGTGAAACACCCGCAGCATTTTTCTGACTCTGCTCGTTTAACTCATCTAGAAGAATAGAACCGTCTTCCGGGCAGAGGGAATCTTTATGCAGTAGGACGACCATGGCTTGCAGGGTTGTGAGTTCCAAGCGAGAAAAGATGTCTTCTAATTCGAATTGCAAATAGCGTTTTTCACTCCATTTGTTCCGGTCAATCAGTGCAATCTGATTCAGCGAAATAAACAGAAGAAAACGCGGCGGCTCTGCGGCACCGAACAGAATCTGCGTGGCAAGATCCTCATTTTTCAGTTCCAGCAGGTCATCGTTGTGGACGGCACCGAAGGCATCTTCCTCTGCAATGTTACCGTCAAAGACATTGCTTTCCAGAATACCGGCATCCGATTCTCTGGAAGCAGAGAGCATGACCCATAGCAGTGGTGCACCGTTGCTCTTTTTCATTTCCAAATAAACGGGAACAGACAGAGAAGCATCTACAGGGACAAGTTCCGGGGCAGCTTCTGGATACCCAAGAGAAGCCAGGTAACGGTCTGCCATCGTGCGAATCGCAGCCAGAAGCTGCAAATTCAATGCACCGCCTGCGTAGCGGTCGTGCAAGGGATAGAACTGTCGGGCGTTTTGTCGCAGCTGTGCCCAAGGTGTGCGGATCTCTTCGGATGACTTTGCAGCCTGAGCCCAGGCAGTGATGGCCTCACCTGCATTTTCCTCAAAGATGGTCGAAAAATAGTGGTTGGTATAATATTCGTTTTTATTTGTGATACCGGTTAGATCGATGCTCATTCGGATACCCCCATCAGGACGGATACGATACGAATATATGGGTTGTTTTGAATCGTCAGGGTTTCTTTTACCCAGTTCGTAAAATCATCAAACAGTTTGTCCACCCGGCGCTCCTGCTCCTGCAGTTGACGTTTACGAATAAAAAAAGCTAATGTTTTCGCATCGCGCAAGAGTTGTGCAGTTGACGTTCATGTTCAAATAGGGTGGTCTGATAGTACTCCTTGTGTTTTTCCTGCAGTTCAATCAGCTTATCCACCTCTGCATCCAGCTTGGGGTTCATCTCTGCCTGGTACTGCTGGTATCGCTCTGTGAGATAGGTCTTTGCCTGCGTGACTACATCGTGCAACAAGCTGCTTGCAGCAACGATGCTTTGGTTCGTGATGCAGTTTGTGTTGGGAATACGCGCGCTACGCAGTCCGGCTTTCTGGACAACCTCCTCCATGGAAAGTCGCTGAATGAATTGCCCATCCCGATACAGCAGACCAAACCATTCATCGATGAGCGGCGTGGATTTCAGGTTGGGAACACTGCCGGAAACGATGTACAACGCTTCACCGGGATACAAAACGCCGGGCAGACCCAGAACGGGAGCTTCTGCGCGTTTGAACAAAAGCCCGGCCTTATATCATTGACCCAAGAGAAAATCGGGTGCAGCTTCCACAAATACTGCGAGGACGGCCATGCCGCCTCATCCATGTTCTTTTGCATGCTGGTGCGCATCTGCTCCATGCAGAAGGCTTTGTCATCCGAAAGGCGCAGTGTTTCTCCTTGCGGCATGGCTTCTTCCGGTATAAGCGCACGCAAACGGCGCTCCATTTCCGGGGTTAACCGGATATCTAGGCCAGAAACCGTTTGCAGTTCCTGAACTGGATTGCTGTCAGTCTGATTAAGGTATTGCACAGCTTGCTCCAGATATTCCTTATCGGTGAACAATGTTTCGTCGGAAACAGTTTCTGAAAGCTGCTCAATAGCAGTCTCCTCTGTTTCTGAGGCAGCGGCCATCAAAGCTTCAAAGGGGTTGAATTCCTGCGCATCGGCATCTAGACTCTGAGCAAATGTATCTGCGTCGGAACCGGATTCGATGGCTTCCGCAATCACCGTTTCTTCCTCTTCCACATTGAACTTGCCCAACAGTAAGGCAGGATCGCCGATATTTTTCAGTGCCTGCTCTTCTTTTTGAATCAGAATCTCGATGATACGCATATCACCTTTGATCTGTTTGTTATTGCTCTCAATGAGCAGATAGCGGATATCAGGGCGTTTTTGCTGACCGTAACGGTCGATGCGGCCGTTGCGCTGCTGGAATACCATCAATGACCACGGAATATCAAAGTGAATCAGGCGGTGGCTCAGATAATGAAGATTCAGACCTTCAGAAGCTACATCCGAAGCGACCAGAATGCGGATGGGAGATTCCGTGCGGCCGAAATCTTCTACAATGCGCTGCTGCTCTGCATCGCTCATACCACCAGAAATCTCTTGGATCGCAGAGGACTTCAGCCCCAGATCAGTCCGCAGATGTTCCGCCAGATAATTCATGGTTTCGATGCGCTCGGTAAAGATCACAACGCGGTCACCGGGATCTTTGGGGTTCCATCCGTAGGAATCGCTACGCAAAAGTTCCAGCAGTTTTTGATAGCGCGTGAAGTTTTCGGGCGTGACCTGTCCCAGAGCAGTATGCAACTCTTCTAACAAGCGAATATCGGAAATATCATCTACTGTATATTTTTTATAGAGCTTTTTCAGGCGTGCCTCGATACTTTTGCAGCAGGCAGCTGGGCTGGAAAAAAGAGATTTCTCTAAGTTCGTCTTGAACAGACGTCCAGTATTTTTGGCTTTGCCGGCATCCATTTCCAACTGCATTTCAGCAAGCAGATCGAAGGCATGTTCCTCCTGTGCAGAGGCGTGACAATGTTCCAATGTGACCTGCCGCTCGAGAAATGAGCCGTTAACCTGATCTTTGACATCATTTTTGAAACGGCGGATGCACAGTCCCTTGATGTCTTCCGGGGTGTAGTTTTCAGGGTCTGCGATGGCAGTCGGGTCCAACATGTTCATCAGGGAAGCAAAACTTTTTGCACGGCCATCGTGCGGTGTGGCCGACAGCATGATCATGGTATCACTGCGGTTGGCCAGCAGTTTTGCAAGCCGAGAACGCTGTGCCTGATGGTCACCGCGCTCGGCAACATTCTGCGCTTCATCAATGACGATAATGTCCCAATATGCTTTTTCCAAGTGTGTACGGTATTCCACATCGCGTTTTAAGGTGTCAATGGAAACGATCGTTTTATCATAGTAAAAGAAGGGATTGTAATTGGAGGGCAGACTGGCGCGGATCTTTTGGATTCGGTTGGAATCCAGCCGCACGAGCGGAATAGTAAAGCGATTCCACATTTCTTTTTGGAACTGCGTCATCATGCTTTTTACGGTGACGACCAGAATGCGCTTGCCTTTGCCGCGTGCAATCAACTCCGACATCAGGATACCGGCTTCCAGCGTTTTGCCAAGGCCGACAGTATCCGCAATCAGGATGCGCTGGCGGGGACGCTGTAAGGAAAGCTTGGTTGGGTCCAATTGGTAAGGCATGGGGTCCATAGCTGCTTTGTGGCCAATATGCAAATTTCTGTCGGTGGGAAGCTGTTGCCGCCATTGGCTTTCTAAATACAATAGTGACCGTTTGAAAAATGGGGATGAGTCGGCAATCAACTGAATGCTCGCAGGATCTACAATCTGAATCTGTTCGAGATCTGTGAGAAAAATGGTATCGCGATTCCTCACCAGTGGAGTGATGCCAACACATTGTAAAACTTGATGACCAAGGCTGTTGGTTTCGATTTTTTTAATGAGCCATTCTTCGTCACGAATAACAGCACGCATACCAGGTGCATAATCTGTCATTTTGAAATCTCCCTGTTTTTTATGATTTTCCGAGATATACATATAAGAGTATAATTATCATTATTCTACCACAGACAGGCACAAACATCAATTCTGCCATAAGAATTGCACGAGATTTTGTTGAAGCCGTCCAGCTGCCATGGTATACTTTTATACATAGGGCAGGTGATACAGGATGTACGAAAAGCAGGGAACACCGCCGTGCGGCGCGCTGAATTCTTATATAGAACAGGTGCATCGGGGAGATTGCAGACATGTAGTTGTTCCGGAGAGTAGAGAATGGTGAATGAATAGTAGAGTAAAGTGATGCTTAAATGGAGAAAAGCTATTTGATTGGAGAAAATGGCTTATATTGGAGAAAAAACGTATTGCATCGTAAGCGAATCGGTGCTATAATATAAACCGTCAAAAGCTGAATATAAACAGACGAACAGCCGGTAGGTCGAAAGCCTACCGGCTTTTTTCGTCCTATTCCACAAGCTGCTATGTACAATAAAGGGCAGGGTGAATAGATTTGGATAAGGCTTTGAATGTTAAAATTTTGTGAAAGAAACATGAAGAGTGTCTCCTTTTTGCCCGATTTCGGTGTACATAGTGAAGGCCTTTATTTCCGAGCCAGATGAAAGGAGAAAGTGGAAGTCATGGAATTATTGCAGTTCAGAGGTAATTGCCGCTGGTCATTTGCTATGCAACAGCATGATTCGATGATAGGTAAACAAAGCAGGCGACTTTTGTAGATGCCCTGATCAATGGGCAACTGCAAAGGTTGCCTGCTTTGTAGTTCACGAGAAAATAATCGAAATGGCTGCAAATGTGAGAATTGTGTGAAAGAAACGGTAAAAAGGTTGTATTTTGCCCGAAAATCGTGCGCTCTATGAAGGCCTTTAATTTTGAGCAGCGGAAGGAAAGTGAACTTCAGAAGTTCGTTGGTCTGAAAGGCAACGTGGTAGAATGGAGGTACGGATATGTAGAGAAAAAGATTGATTACACGTTAAAAACACAGGGTGGAGAGAAGCCTATGAATATTACAACGAGGGATTTTTTGCAGACGCTGTATGGTAAATGCACAGAAGGATGCATTACCATCACGACGCTGCCGGATTCCAGAAATGAGCATATCCCGGTCACGGAACTGGACAAAGCAGCGGAGCGCATTAAAGTGCTGGGTACCAGTGCCAACACCTATTATTGCGTTGCACTGCGTCAGGAAGGGCTGCCATCGAGTGTCAGAGGTGGTATCGGACAGATTCACACCGTTGTTTGCATGGTGGCGGATGTGGATGTGCTGGGGCCGGCACACAAAGAAACCGCACTGCCGAAGACGGAAGAAGAAGCGATTGCATTTGTAAACAGTTTGAAGCTGAAGCCTTCCATCATTGTGCGGTCGGGCAACGGCGTGCATGCCATTTGGCCTCTGAACGAGCCGTTTATTATCCATAACGAGGATGAGCGTGAGCAGATCCGGGAACTCTCTGCCGGGTTCGGTATGTATGTCATTGCAGAGGGGCGTAAAAAGGGATGGAAACTGGACAATGTGCAGGATGTTCCTCGAATGTTTCGGGCTCCGGGTTCACTGAACTTTAAGAGCAACCCGCCGAAACGGTGCGAGGTATATAGTGCCGAGGAATTCCGCTATCCGGTAACTGCTTTTAAAGAATTTAAGCGAATTACCGAAATTGTTGAGTTCCATGCAGAGAGCGATTTGGTCGGCCCTGCGGAACGTATGTGTGAAAAGTGTGCTTTTATTGATTATTGCATTGAAAATGCCGCAACACTGCCAGAGCCAATGTGGCATACGATGATCTCTATTGTTGCCGTTACGGAAGACGGTCAGAAAAAAGTGCATGAGAGGAGCGAGACATATCCCGGATATTCTTACGACCAGACAGAGGAATATTACGAGCGTGCTGCAAAAATGAGCCGTCCATGCTCCTGCCGTTATATCCGGGACTTTTTCGGATTTGATTGTCCGAAAGAGGGGTGCGGTGTTCGGGCACCGATCGTTTTTGCATACTACACTATAGAAGAACGTGTAAAAAAGTTGCTGGAAGAGGAGCTGACAGTTGATGAGGCTTTAGAAGAAAAGAATCTTCAGCTGGTACGTTATGCACGGAAACACCAGCCAATCCAGTATTTTAAGCTGAAGGGAAAATATGGCAAACTGAAGATCGGAGTCCGGGACCTTGAAAAAATGCTGACCACCACTGGTGGAAAGGCAGATATACACGAAGGCGGACAGGAGTTCTGCAAGGCATTGGAACTGGATGGCATGGAACTGAATGGACTGGTGGTGCCGAAAGGCTGGGAAGTCGATATGGAAGGAGTTCGACACATTGAATTCCTGAATGGCGTTCCCTATGCAAAATCAGCTTTTTCCGCACCGGTTTATATTTCCCGGCGAATGAGGAATGTTGATGATGAAGATGTAAAGCTGGAACTGGCTTTCTATGGTGATTGCCGTTGGAGAAAAATTATCGTTCCACGCGGCGATGCAATGGATAAGAGCAAACTGGTAAAATATGCAAATCAGGGATTGCCGGTGACATCGGAAACCTCTAAAGAGGCAGTCAAATATATGGAAGCTTTTGAAACTTCCAACAAAACCGTCATTCCGCGGCACCGCAGTATCGAGCGCATGGGTTGGGTCAAGAACAGGGAATTCTTCCCTTACCACATGGAAAGCCGTGCCGCCTATGATGGTGCCGGCGAGGAAAGCCATCGGATTATCGCTGCTGTTATGCCGCACGGTGACAAAGACAAATGGATGGAGATGGCAGCAACGCTGCGCACGATGCAGGCTGCACGGGTCATGCTGGCGACATCCTTCGCATCTGTGCTGCTGCAGCCCCTTCAACAGCGGCCGTTCATCTTCCACCTCTGGGCAAACTCTCGCAGTGGTAAGACGGCGGTGCTGAAGGCAGCAGTGTCCATCTACGGCGATCCTAATGTGCTGCTGCGGAGCTATAATAGCACTGCGGTCGGCATCGAGCACACGGCAGGTACAGTGCGGAACATTCCACTGGCACTGGATGAGCTGCAGTCGCTCAGTTTGAAGTATGAAAATCTGTCTAGAATGATGTATATGCTGGGCAATGGTATTGGAAAGATGCGTGGTGACCGCATCGGTGGTACGCAGAAAATGCAGACATGGTGCAATACCATTCTGTCAATTGGTGAACAATCGATCACGGTGCAGAATTCCATGGACGGTGAAAATACGCGCGTCATGGAACTGTATGCATCACCAATCGGTGACACGGACTTTGCCAGAACAGTGCATCAGACAGCAGCGGAGAACTACGGCTTTGCAGGGCAAATGTTTATGGATTACCTGTTCCATGAATATGAGCTGGAAAAGGGCACCAGCAAGCTGCGGCAGGCTTATACAAATTTCCGGGATGAGTTTGTTTCGATGTACGCGATGCTCTATGAAAAATGTACGAGCATTCATCTGGAATTTGTTGCTGTGCTTGTCTTTGCGGACTTTATTGCATCAAAGGCTGTTTTTAATGCTGGTGAGGAGGCATGTGGTGCAGCATGGGAAATGGGTTTTGAACTGCTGGAAGCACTGAAGAAAGAGCAGAAGGCAGATGCGGTAGAGTGTGCATGGGATACTGTAAAGGAATGGATTGCTTCCAATCAGGAGCATTTTGAAGTGAAACATCTTAATGAAGTAGCACGAGAACCGCGGCTCGGAAGATATGAGCCAGGAGAAAAGAAAACCTATATCCTGCCGAATTGTCTCAGAAAAATGCTGATCGACAATGGCTTTTCCTACGAAAAGAGCATCCGTGGTTTCAAGGACCGTGGATATGTCGAAAACAGACAGGAAAACCAGCGAGTTGGAAAGAGCAGCGTAAAGGTGATCATCGCTAATATTGAGCAGGCCTATGAATACAGAAAAGCTAGTGAATTCTTCTGATAACAAAAGGATACTGCAAAATATTCGGTAACGCAAGTAACAACGGAGCCGAAATCGACGGCAAATATGGGATGTTACCACTTCGACCGCTTTTTTTGAGAGATATACCAACACTATATATAGATAATTAAAAGAGGGGATGATTATAAAAAGCTCTATATGTAATGTATATAGTAGAAGTAACAAACCTGCTAACGAGTGTCAATAGCCTGAACAAAAAATCATCAAAAATTTATTGCCGGGTGCAGTTAAGCATCCGGCAACTTTAATAAGCCGACAGCACAGCTTGTCAGCTGAAAATCATCGTAATGGTTCATCAGAAATCATCAATAGGCATCATAAGATGGCTGGGACCGTAGAAATTCAGTAACACGAGCGTAATAGACCCGCAGGAACTTCGCACTTCCTGCGACGGTATAAACGTAATAATGTTTTCCTTCGGAACGCTTTTTGTCCATAAAGCAGTAAACTGCATTTTCCGGGTTTGAGCGTGTTAAAATAATATTCGATATAATAAAAATGGTTCGCCTCAGATGCGGTGAGCCTCGTTTGGAAACATGGCGTGACTTGGATTCAAATGCACCAGACTGGAACGGCGGTGCGTCAATACCAGCAAAGGCCACCAACGCTTTCTTGTTTTTGAACCGCCGAACATCACCAATTTCGGCCATAAGAGCAGGCCCGGTAACGGGTCCGGCTCCTTCCATCTGCATCACAACCTCGTATTCGGGGAGCATTGCAGCCAACCGCTGCATTTCAAGCTGGGTGCTTTGCTTGGCCTCGCAAACGGCATTCAGGCTTTTGCAAGCCTGCGTGATCAGCATCTTTGTACTTTCGCATTACGGAAGAGTAGCCACGCTTTCCTGTGCAAGCAGATAGATTTTGTGAGCGGTATCTGTACGGAACTTGTAGTTTTTTCGTTTGCACCAGCCCCGATAAGATTCCGTGAAAGCCTCCATGGAATATTGACAGACACAATCCTTGTGCCAATAACGCAGAAAGAAGTCCACCCACTTTTCATGTCCATTCGCATTTTTTGTGTTCGGAGCAAACGCAATATTTACCCCGGAAAATGTTTGGTCAGCCAGCGCAATCAGACCGTTCCGCAACGCTGTTGCAGTCGCAGTGATCCGCTCATTTGCTCTGGATTGCATTTTAAGAAGCAGCCTGGTTTCTTCTTCATTATTGAACGGGGGCAGTATATCCCAAAAGGTAAGCGCATAGTTTGCGATTTTAAGAGCATCCGCACGGTCCGTCTTCAGCTTTCGGATCGTATTATCACTAAAATCGTGGATCAGCATCGCATTGACAACGGAAACAAAAAAGCCGCTTCCTTCAATGTCAGTGCGATTGGTCTCCAGTACGTACTGGTATGTTCCATTACAATACGAATATCGCCTCCCAGTTTTTTGAGTGTGGATGTCAGCTTTTTTAAGTCACTGTTCGTGTGGCGGACATCGAAAGGCCGAAGTACGATTTCGCCTCCGGGTCTCCGTACCGCAACTGTGCTTTTGCTCTTAGACACATCAATACCGACGGCGGTAATAACAGCAGCTTCCATTTTTCTGACCTCCTTTAATGCCGGTTCCGCCTATGCCCATTACCGATTCAGCTTGCTTTGTGACACGAATGTACGGCAACATCTACTCAACCTGCGTCGATCGAACGCTGCAATGGAGATGGCGGAGAACAGTTTGCGCGTACGAGCGTTCAGCTCAAGCAATGCTTCGTTCTCTCAGCACATCTTCATTGTAGCTTAGGTTTGGGCATCTGTATAGCTCACTGGCTGTGAGCTTCTCAGAACCAACACCATTGTAGCAAGCAATGCAGACGTATATACATCTGCTTATTTTGCTCTGCAAAATACTTGTTGGGGAGCACCCAAACCCTTGAACTGCATCTGAAGGATGCAGGCTGTTTTAAGCAAATAAAAAGGAAAACTGTTTTACTTCTTGCGGAATTCTCCATACAGCCACTCTGCCAGCGCCGACATGATAGCCTTGTACTTGCTGGTGTCCTCAAACAGGGAAGAGAAGGTGTCCTGCGCTTCGAGATAGCTGTCCTGTGCGGCGGTGTCAAAGGCTTTGGGGAAGATGCTCTCGGTAAAGATCTGCGGGTCGGAGCTGCGCGCCAGCTTTGCCAGCTTCGGGTCAGCCAGCAGACGGTCATGCAGAGCGGTAAGCAGCACCCGGTCGGCATTGGTGAACTCACCCTTGAACTTTTCGTTGATTTTCAAAATGATCTCGTCCAGCGGCTCCTTGGGGTCGTGGCCGAGAGCACCCTTCTGGGTGACAGGCTCGTAGACGCCCTTGGCGTGTTCCAGCTCGATGGCACCGGCAAAGGTCTTTTGCAGCTTGTAATACTCCAACTGCAATTTGCCCTCCAAGTCCAGCGGAGAGACCTCGTCCGGCGGCAGCAGCTTGAGCAGGTAGGCACAGAATACGTTCTCCTTGTGCAGCTCTTCATCGAACATCCGTGCCACCTGCGAAACGTAGCCGTACCACTTGACAAGGCTGCGCAGCAAGCGGCGGAACTGGTACCGCTCGGCCTGCGTTTTCTGGTTGTAGCGGTCTGCCACCGGCTTCAAGACGCTGCTCATGCGGCCCACGGCGTTTTTATCCTGCTTGGTGCTGCGGAAATACTCCTTGGCAAAGGCTTCCACGTCTGCATCGGAATAAACGGCAAAGCTCCGCAGCTCCTTCTGGGTCTTGTAAATGAGGTCGGTGTTGACCTCCTGCTCCAGAAAGGTTTCCTGATAAAACGGCTGGAAGGCCTCCCGGATGTCCTCTGCCTTGTTCACAAAATCCAGCACAAAGGTGTCGGTTTTACCGGGACAGGTACGGTTCAGACGGGAGAGGGTCTGCACCGCCTTGACGCCCTTCAGCTTTTTGTCCACGATCATGGTGTGGAGCAGCGGTTCGTCAAAACCGGTCTGGTATTTTTCTGCCACGATGAGCACATTGAAGTTGTTGTGGAACTCCTTTTTGGTCTGGCTCTCTGCAATGTGACTGCCATCAGCGCGGACGTTCAGAGACGGCTCCGTGTACTCCACACCGCCGTCCGGCACAGCACCGGAAAATGCCGCTAAGATCTGCACATCGTCATAGCCCTGCTCGGCAATGTAGCGCTTGACCTCGTGGAAGTACCGCACCGCCGCCAGCCGGGAGGAGGTGACTACCATCATCTTGCCCCGCCCGCCGATCTTGTGGCTGGTGGTCTCCCGGAAGGTCTCTACAATGATCTTTGCCTTCTGGCTGATGTTATAGGGGTGCAGCTCCTCATACTTGCGGATGAGCTTCGCCGCCCGGCTGGCAGGCAGGTCGGGGTTGTCCGGGATGGTCTTGGCGATCTTGAAGCAGGTGGAATAGGTCATGTAGTTTTGCAGCACATCCAGAATAAACCCTTCCTCGATAGCCTGCCGCATACTGTAAATGTGGAAGGGGTGGTGGCTGCCGTCCGGGTACTCGGTGCCGAACAGCTCCAGCGTGGCGGCTTTTGGGGTGGCGGTAAAGGCAAAGAAGGACAGGTTCTTGTGCCGCCCGTGGGAGGTCAACTCCTTCACCAGTGCATCCTCCGGGTCGATCTCGTCCTCCGCTTTGCCTTCCAGCTCGGCATATTCCCGCAGTGTGTCCTTGGTGTCGGCAAGGGCGGCTTTCAGCTTTAAAGCAGAGGTGCCGGTCTGGGAGGAGTGCGCTTCGTCGATGATAACGGCATAGTTCTTCCCGGCGGTCTTGTTCACCTCAGTATAGATGACCGGGAACTTTTGCAGCGTGGTGATGATGATGCGTGCGCCGTTGTTGATGGCATCCCGCAGGTCGCCGGAGTTTTTGTCCTCGCCGATGGCCTCCACCGCACCCAGCGTATGGTCAAAACCGGAGATGGTCTCCTGCAGCTGTGCGTCCAGCACGGTGCGGTCAGTCACCACGATGACACTGGCAAACACCGGCTTGTTCTCGGTGTTGAACAGGGAAGCCAGCCGGTACGCCGTCCAAGCAATGGAGTTGGACTTGCCCGACCCGGCGCTGTGCTGGATGAGATAGTGCTGCCCGGCACCCTTCTGCCGCACATCTGCCACCAGCTTGCGCACCACGTCCAGCTGGTGGTACCGGGGAAAGATGAGGGTCTTGCCGTCCTGCAGACTCATGAACTTTTGCAGGATGTCCATCATGCTGTCCTTCTGGAACACTTCTTCCCAGAGGTAGGCGGTAAGGTAGCCGTTGGGGTTGGGCGGGTTGCCAGCACCGCCGTCCCGTCCGGCGCCGTTGGAGCCCTGATTGAAGGGCAGAAAGCGGGTGTCCTTGCCCGCCAGCCGGGTGGCCATCCACACCTCGGTCAGGTCTACGCAAAAGTAGCCCAGAATGCGCTTGTTGAACTGGAAACATACCTCCCGGGGGTCCCGGTCGTGCATCCACTGCTGCTTGGCGTTCTCCACGGTCTGCCCGGTGAACTGGTTCTTCAGCTCAAAGGCAAACACCGGGATGCCGTTTACCGCCAACACCATGTCCACCGAGTTGTGAGTGGTGTCGGAGTAGAACCACTGCCGGTTGCAGGTGATCTCGTTTTGGGCGTAGCGCTGGGCATCCTTCTGGTTCAGCGCGGACTCCGGCTGAAAATAGCACACCCGGAACCGCCGTCCCCGGTGCTTGAACCCATGCCGCAGCACCGAAAGCAGTCCGTCCGCATCGCAGGCATTGTTAAAGGCCGTGCAGAACTTCCGCACCGGGTTTACCGGGTTCTGCTTTTCAAAAAATGCCCACTCGTTGGGCTGGGTCTTTTGCACAAAGCGGATCAGGGTATCCACAAACAACCCCAGCTTGGGGTCGTAGCAATCCCCGTTGCGGGTGTAGCCCCCGGCAGGGGAGAGCAGCGCCGCCGCAATGTCCGATTCAAACTGCTTTTCGGTGGTGTTGAGGGGCATAGTTAGACCTCCTTTATTTGTAACGCTTGATAAGCTCTTGTGCAAAAAGGATGGCGATTTGTTCTTTTGTATAGTCGGAAGTAGAGATGGCTTGAATTTCTTCAAGGGCAGGATATTTTGCTTTAAGTTGATTGATTGTTACGTTGTACAAAAGGGGTAAAACGATTTTTTGACCACTTGTGTTTTCCTGCTCTAAAAAAGTATTAAGTTCTTTCTCTGTCCATTCTCGGCCAAAGAAGTTTTCAGAAATAACAATGATGGCAAATTCGGATTGTTCAGTTCCATTAAGAATTACATCTTTCCATTTGTCGCCCCAAGATAGAACTTTTGAGTCGTAAAAAATCTCAATACCAAGGTCTGAAAGAACGCTATATAAATCGTTGACATATGAAAGCTTATCTTTGTTGGCATGAGAAATAAAGACATCATATTTTTTACGCAAAGGCTTTTCTGAGAATATAGAGACATCTTTTTTCAAGGCACGCTCTTTTTCATCAAAATATGTTAGACCTTGTGGAGTGAGCACGGTTCTTAGACTATTTTTATAATACATTGTGGAGGTGACCATGCCGTACATTGAAAGCTTTTCCATTTCCTGTTGAGTTGCCATAGGATCATTTCGATAGCCGGCGGGGAAGATGGAACTATCGCACTGGACAATTCGGTTGGCATTCCCATCGTAAACGGACAAAATATTATGAAGAATTTCCTCGGAAGCTGCATCCATGATGTGAACGCCGTTGATTATAGGCTGAGAGTTTACGATAGAAGATGCGCGAAGTTGTCGTGTTTCCTGACAGTGACGCTGGCGCTGTTGTTGTTCTTTGAGAAGAAATCCCTTTTCTTCGTCCTTTAGCCATTCATCAAAATCTTGGAAATTGCCAAGTACTAAAAACATATTCGTGCCATCAACATCAAGACTTTTGATATATCCCTGTTCTTGCAATAAGTCAAGAACCCTTTTCATACGGATGGCATCGGAATCATCTAAATCAAAGCAATCGTTATTTTGAACAAGTGCTTTGATTTCTTCCCATTGCTTCTTTTCTCGTGGCGGATAAGGTTACAGCCATATTTTACACCTCCCGTTTCCCTGTTACAACCTCATAAATCAAACTTTTCTTATAGCTTTCCAGTTCTTTTACCAGTTGCTCTTTCTTTGCAATCAACCCGTCAATCTCGGCGCACTTGGCGTCAAGGTAGTCTGCAATTTCTTCTTGCTCACCAGTGGGGCAAAGGCAGAAGGGGACGCCAGACAATTTGTCTTTTGTAAAATGAGGGATAGTTGCCTTGTTACAGACAATATCAATATATCCTTGCTTAACAAGAAATTCCAACAGGTATCGCAAGTAACGGTTGTCGGTATTTCCCTTGCTACGAACAATCATAATGGAGTTCTGAATGTAAGTGTAGGAATCCTGATTCTCAACAATTGCGCTTCCACCAGCACCGGCACCGCCTTCAACAACCAGCAAATCCCCGACCGAAACACGATATAAATCTTTTTCGATAGGGCTGAACCACATCTTTTTTCGCTCTCCATCAGCCACACCATCAAAATGAACATCGGCAGCACAATAGTATGGTTCAAGAGTGTAAGTATCATTGAGCGGTGCGTTGCAGAGCATTTTGCCCAGAATAATAGAAAAGTGCAAACCGACACGGCTGAGCTTCCAATCTGTTGGGATTTGTCCAAACCATGGATTGCCGCTATCCTTCATCTCCCGCTTACCACGCACGCCTTTGGTAACAGCCTGCGTAATAACTGCTTGCTTGAGCTTTTTGTATTCCTCAATGCTGGTGAGGGCTTTTTGAAGGAGTAAATCAATTTGAGTGCATTGATAATCTAAGTAATTTGCAATAGTGTCCTGTTTGTTTAATTGCGGTACGCAAACTTTCATTTGCTCCAATGAACGCATTCCAATGTTTTGTTGAGTGCCAAAAGTCCAACCGAATTCTACTTCTTTTTGAAATGCAGGAGATTGAAGATAGTAGTAGAGAAATTTTGGTAATATACAATCTTTATTACAGCGGAAAACCGCAAGTGGAGACCAAATGGTAAACACTCTAGTAGTATCAACAATCGCAACGCGACCTGTTGTAGCACCTGACTTAATCATATAGATATCGTCAATTTCTGGAACATACTTTTGACAACATTCTTTATAAAACTGTTCCGAAATATACCCACGGATATGCGAAAAATCTATTCTGCCATTTCCGCAAGAAACGGCTTCAGCAGAGACAAAAGGTATACCTGTATCGTATAATATTGGCGTTGTGTGTGGACCGTCTGTTATCGGCATAGAGAGGCAATGTAATACTTTAGAAACACTCCACCCCTCCGGGATCTCCCCAATCCATTCAATGCCGCTGTCTTTCATTTTCCGTGCCATGGTCAGCCCTCCTTATGGAACAGCTCTGCCAGCCCGGCGGAGATATCCTGTTCCAGTGCGGTGATGCGCGCCACGATATCCTCTACGGCTTCCGGTGCCTGATACTCGTAGAAATAGCGGGTCATGGGGATCTCGTAGCCCACCTTGGTCTTGCTGTGGTCGATCCATGCGTCGGGGGCGTAGGGCAGAACTTCCCGGGCAAAGTAGGCGTCAATATCCTGCACCAGCGGTACGTTTTCAGTGTCACGCAGGCTGGTGTCCGGCACAGGCTTGCCGCGCTTCAGGATAACGTTGCCCGCCTCGTCCCGCTGGGGGCGCTCCACCACGATCTTGTTGTAGCCGAACTCCACGCTCTCGAACACCTTGCTCTCGCAGTAGATGCCGTTTTTGTCGCCGTACACCTTGCCGTTGGCAAATTCGCCGTAGGCGGTGACGATCAGCTCCCGGCAGGCATCGGTGATGTCGTTGCGCTTGGTGCCGATGCTCTTGCGGCGTGGCTCGAAGCAGTGGCTGGCGTCAATGAGCTGCACCTTGCCTGCACGGTGGGCGGGCTTATCCTTGCTGAGCACCCAGATGTAGGTGGAGATGCCGGTGTTCATGAACATATCGGTGGAAAGCTGGATGATGCAGTCCAGCCAGTCGTTTTCCAGAATATACTGCCGGATGTTGCTGGGCCCGCTGCCGGCATCGCCGCTGAACAGGGGAGAGCCGTTCTGGATAATGGCCATCTTGCCCTTGTTTGCCAGCTTGGCAAGACCGTTCAGCACAAAAAGCTGCTGACCATCGCTGATCTTGGGCAGACCGGGCGCAAAACGCCCCATCTCGCCCCGGGCGGCTTCAGCTTCCACCGCCTTCTGCTCCCGCTTCCAGTCAATGCCGAAGGGCGGGTTGGAGATGATGTACTGGAAGGTGAACCCGGGAAACTGATCCTCTGACAGGGTGTCACCGAACCGCATATTGTTGGGGTCGCCGCCCCGGATCATCATGTCCGCCTTGGCGATGGCAAAGGTGGAGGGGTTGAACTCCTGCCCGAAGCAGGTCACCTCAATGTCGCTGTTCAGCTCGTGGATGCGCTCCTCCATGCAGCTCAGCATCTGGCTGGTGCCCATGGCCATGTCGTAGACGGTCATGCTGCTGGTATCGAGGTCGGCTTCGGACAGCAGCAGGTCGGTCATCAGGTAGATGATATCCCGGCTGGTGAAGTGAGCTCCGGCTTCCTCGCCAAAGCTCTCAGAGAACCGCCGCACCAAGTCCTCAAAGATGTAGCCGCAGTCCACGGCGCTGATCTTGTCCGGGCCAAGATAGCCCTTCCCAGAGCCGAACTCCTTGATGACGAGGTAGAGAGTGTTGCTCTCCACCATCCGCTTGATGATGTTGTCAAAGTCGAACTTTGCCAGCACGTCCTGTGCGTTGGCAGAAAAGCCGGACAGGTAATCCCGGAAGTTGGACTCAATGTTGTCCGGGTCTGCCAGCAGGGTCTCGAAGGTGAACCGGCTGGTGTTATAGAACTGGTAACCGGAGGCTTTCTGCAAAAAGCCGTCGATGACCTGCAGCTTTTTCACCTTCTCGTAGGTGTCCAGCACCGCCTGATGGGTGGGCAGCAGGCAGTCGTGGAACCGCTTCACCACGGTCATGGGCAGAATGACCAGACCGTACTCGTGGGGCTTGAACGGCCCACGCAGCATATCGGCCACGTTCCAGATCATGGCGGCTTTTTCGGCAATGTTGGCACCTACGGCGGTGATCTTATCGTTTGGCATACGTTGCTCCTTGTTTTTTGTGATAGGTGGACATCCTGATTCTACAACAATGGGTGTCCTATAAATCGGATAGCAGAATGCTTTTCCTGAAAAATGATTCTTGCATCTATTGTACCACGATAAAAGTGGAAACACCATATTCCGGCAAAAGAAAATGCCCGCCTGAAAATCAGACGGACATACTGTAAATCATATCATCTGAAAATGCTTCAAAGCCTCCACAATCGCATCCTCTTTCTCCTTCGGACACTGAGGCTGCTTTGTATTTTCGGACTTCGCCTTGTGGTGGTTCTCTCGTACCTCCAGACCGCATTTCTGCTTGACCTGCGAGATATACAGGGAAGAAACCTTCAGCCCAGTCTGTTCCAACACACGGGCCTTGATTTCAGGATAGGTCGCACCTTTCTGCAATCCAGATGTATCCAGACCCTCCAAGGAGAACTCTACACGGACTTTTTTGGAGTCGATCTCACCCTTGGAAAGCGCAATGACACATTCCACATGTGTCGTCGCTAGAATCGGAACACATGGATTCAGCCTCGTTAGAAGCATGGGA
>OLQN01000484.1_pt1 | contig 35129 bp, 28 predicted proteins | sample 1673181 | NCBI WGS metagenome assembly OLQN01 (sample SAMEA3136763, study PRJEB25190) | human gut metagenome | biome: human gut; feature: human-associated habitat; material: faeces | place: Austria | collected 2013
CTCAATATCTACTTATATGATTTTATAATTTATCTTTAACTGTTAATGACCTCCTAAAGTCCTGACATAATTCCAAGAAGCGGAAGCATAACCGACAGAAGGATCGTTCCGACGATCACCGACAGGATGATCACCAGCGTCGGTTCCAGAACTGCGATCATAGAAGAAAGCTTTTCATCCACTTCCTCCTCACACTCATCGGCAATCCTTCCCATCATCTCATCCATCATTCCGGCTTTCCCGGCAATGGATGTCATCCGCGCATAAACACCTGTGAAGATTCCGGCTTTCACCAGTGCCTCTGCGATATCCGTTCCATTTTCCATATCCGCTTTGCATTCTGCTACTTTCTTCCGGAAATCATCATCCTCGATCAGGTTCTCTGAAAATTCCATTCCCTGTTCCGGCGTCAGTCCGCTTTTCAGTGCCAGTGACATTCCTCCGGCAAACCGGCATGCCGACAGCTTATCCCTCAGCTCCCTTGAAAATGCAAACCCGGATCCGATGTGATACAGTTTCTTTCTGCCGCTCTCTGTCTTTGTAAAATAAATACCCGCACAGACGATCACCGCCAAAAGTACCGCAAACACCGCCGAATATCTGGAAAGAGCATTGCCTGCAAGCAGGATCCCTCTTGAAAATCCGGTCATTTCCTGACCAAACTGGCGGAACACCTGATCAAATACCGGCATAACCTTTGTCATCAAAATGATAATGATCACCAGCATCATCCCGATCATCAGAAGGGGATAGGAGATGGCACTCCGGACACTTCTCCTGATCGCTTCCTCTCGGTCATAATGCTCCGCCAGAGATTCCATTACTTCATCTAAAGTTCCTGTCTCTTCTCCGATCTGCGTCATACGGATCAGATACTCCGGAAATACTTTCGTCTCTTCCAGCGCCTGATCCAGCCTGCCCGTATTCATCACTGACTGATAAATCTCATCCAACAGCTCTTTTTCTGCCTTCGTCTGCGCATCCTCCCGGAGAAGATCAACTCCCTCCAGGGAAGAAATCCCAGACTTCAGGATCATTGCCATTTCACTGCAGAACGAAGCAATTTCCAGATTCGTAAGCTTCCCCTGCTGTGTCCGCTTTTCCATATATGCCATCCTCCTTTTCACATTCCTGCCACATTCTTCTTATCCGGCTTCCTTTTATTTAATAGGTATACTTTGTGACATAATTCTTTCCATTCCCCACATACTTCTTCACATCCGAAGCACTGTTGTTTGCAGCAAGTGTCGGATCCATGATCGACCAGTTCTTTCCGTCAAATTCAATGATGTTATCCACCCAGCCGATCTCATCAACATAACAGCTGATCCATGCATGATACACATCACCGGAATAGCCGACCTCAAGCTTCGTCGGAATCCGCTGCGACCGGAGCATTGCCGACATCAACGCCGCATAATCAAAACAGATTCCTTTCCCGGTATCCAGTGTCTCATCCGGATCCGGTGTGTACCCATACGGAACATTCTCCGCTTTCTTTTTATCATAGGAAATATTTTTAATTACAAAATTATAAATCTGCGTTACCACATCCAGATCAGAATAGCAGTCCTTTCCTGCAAGACTCTCACCCTTTTTTACACACTTGGAATCTGCCGTGAAATTCACATAATAATTCGGATGCAGAAACGGGGCAAATTCATCTGCGATCTGTACGTCCAGATCCTGGGTAAAGCTTACCGCATACAGATTGTCCTCTACAGATACACTCTCCAGAAGTGTTACCTTATAAGAACCATTCCCGCCCGGAAGCGGATAAACCGCATAATCACCAACAACCGTAACCGGATAGGTATACTCTGTGCCATCCGGGGATGTCACCTGGAGCTTGACTTTTTCATTACTTCCATTATAACAGATCATCACATAGCCATCTGCCGTATGGGATGCATCCAGTACAACCAGGTCATTTCCATATGTCACTTCACCGGAAGCTTCCGTCTGAAGCACCTGCGCCGATGGATCTCTCGGATCCCTCTTTTTCCCGGACTGGCTTTTTTTCCCCTCCGATGCACATCCGCCAGGTATCAGTACACCTGTCAGAAATAGCAGAAAAAAGAAAAGAAAAATCCTCTGCCAGCGTCTTTTTTGTTCATATAAATCGTTCTGCCGCACAGAATTCCTCCTTTCTTTTCCACAGTGAAACAGTCCCAAAAACTCAACTAGAAAAATTATAGCATAATCAAAACATTAAAAGAAGTTATTTGGTCTAATATGCTTTAATTTATTTGACAAAGAAATCAAAGACCATTACAATAGAAATCAGTTATAAACCATCACAATAGTAAAATTGGGGGTTAATTTATGAGTGATCATTTACCTGTCTTAAAGGTTCGTTTATTCGGAGGATTCTCAGCAAGCTACGGAGAAATTCCCGTATCATTCGGACGCAACACAACGACAAAAGCAATGAAATTGTTGCAGATATTACTCTACCATGGCGATACCGGTATCTCCAGAGATAAGCTTCTTGATGAACTGTACGGAAGAGAAGAACTTGCCGATGCTGCCAACAACCTTCGGGTAACCGCACACCGTCTCAAAAAGATCATCGTAGATGCCGGACTTCCGAGCCATGATTATATCAACATCAAAAAAGGTATTTACCGATGGGATGCTCCCATGCCGACCGAAGTTGATGCACATCAGTTTAAGGTTCTGTCAAAAGACGTGCAGGCGTGTACCGATAAGGTAAAAAAGCTGGAACTTCTTAAGAAGATCTGTCTGATGTACCGTGGGGAATTTCTTCCAGAACTTTCAGGAGATGAATGGGTCCTTGTTGAAAGCGTCCAATATAAGAATATTTATTCCGAATCCCTTCAGGAGCTCTGTAAGCTTCTGATCGAACGCGGAGATTATGAAGAGACACTTCGTTTCTGTGAGCCGGCATGCCAGTTATATCCGTTCGATGAATGGAAGTCCGTCCGCATCGACTGCTATATGGCATTGAACCGCTATAAGGATGCTGTACAGGAATATGAGAACACTGCCAAATTATTTTTCGAAGAGCTTGGAATCCGCCCTTCTGAACATATGATGCAGCAGTTCGAGCAGATGAGCAGCCGCCTTAACTACAAACCACAGGAACTCGGCGACATCAAGGAACGTCTGAAAGAGGACGATATACGCGGCGGTGCTTTTTACTGTAGCCTGCCAAGTTTCCGTGACACTTACCGTCTCGTTTCCCGAATCATTGAGAGGAACGGACAGTCCGTATACTTAATGTTATGTAGCATCACCAACGGAAAAGGAATGCCGATGGACAAGCCGGACAAGCTTGAAGTTCTTTCAGGTGAGCTTCAGAATACGATCCAGCAGTGTCTGCGTAAAGGAGACTCCTTTACCAAATACAGCCCATCACAGTTTCTGATACTTCTCGTTGGTACGAATAAAGAGAACTGCAGCATGATTTTCGACAGAATCCAGAGATACTTCTCCAGAGAGCATAAAAGCTGGAAGCAGTATCTGGACTACTTCGTGTCCTCTGTAGCCGAAGTAGACCAGCAAGATTCACCGATTCAGTTCAATACTGAGAATAAAACCTGGTAAGCTGCAATCATGTTATCTTCGCAGCAGGGCAGAAATGGAGATAATTTATGGAACAAAGCTATCAAATCAGTTGGTATGCACCAAACTTTATTAACATGTGTATTGATAATATTAATGATGGAGAGCTGTCCGGTCGGATTTATCACTGCTACAGCAAAGAACCCTGGAAATTCACCAATATCCTTCAGCTGATTGAATTAGCTGATGATTTCTTCGACAAACTCGAATTTCCACAGGCATCCACCAGCGCACGTTCTTTCACTTCAACCCAGTTTTCAGGTGTTGACCGGCTTGATAAAGTACGGTCACCGGAAGATTTCATCGAGAATCGTGGACAAAAAGGGACTTTCTTTCTCAATGTCAGATACCGCCAGAATTCATCCTGGCAGGGCATCGTCCGCTGGATTGAAGGTAACTCTACACAACAGTTTGTAAGCGTACTTGAACTGCTTAAAATTCTCAGCAATGCATTAGTTTAAAGGAATGGCATTGTGAGAGATATCATTACATGAATGAATAAGAATTATACAGGCATTGTCTGATCACGGAATATGATCGGAGGGTGCCTTTTAATTATTTTAAAATTTTATTCTTTCTTAATTGCTTTTCACAAAAAACTCCAGTACCATCAGAATAGGCGTATGTAGAAAATCGAATCATATATCATATATGAATTCTTTGATTGTAGAAAAAATTATATATCTACATGAAACATGAGATATGGCGAATTTACTTATGAACTGTTTTCTATTATAATGGAGGTAAGCAATGGAAAAACAAAAGAAGAAATCTCGCCATAGCAAACACCCCCACAACCGGCAGTATAAAGATCGGTTATGGAGAATTGTAGAGCAACTTTTTATAAGTGATTGAGATAGCAGAAAAGTAACAGATAATAAGAAAAGAAATATCCTTGTTTTGAATTACAATAATTATTGTGTAAAGTTTTCATCGCAAGTTAATTTTACCACAAAAATAGGACCTTTCGCATGAACGAATGGTCCTATTTCTTTTAGGGACTTATTTCACAGCCCCTTTCTTTTTAATTGCACTTATTCTTTTGTCCAGTCTTTAGTTTTCTCTATCCTCAAGATATTCCGCAAGGCTGTAATACAGTTCGCCTGCTATTCCACGTGTCTGATTTGCGGCAGTCATGGAATTCAAGATTGCCTCCTGCTCTGCTTCTGCCGCAGCAAGGAAAGCACGGTCGATTATGTTTTCCGGAATTGCTGATATCTGCACAAGTTCCTCCTCATAGCCGGATGGGATTCTGTTTGCAGTCGTAAATCCAATCATAATCTCCCCACTGCCATGACCTGTATAACCACCGGTTCGTGCGATACCAACACCGGTTCTTTTCAGAATCCGTTTGAGCTGACGACTTGTCACTGGAAGGTCTGTAGCCAGAATACTCATAATAGAACCTTTATCTTCTTCAGATGCAGCCATATCACTCTTTTCCTGTTTCCATTCCAGAATTTTAGGACCAACAGCTTCGCCATTCAGTACAAAATCTTTCGTTGCACCAAAGTTTGACTGAACCAGAACACCGATGGTGTATTCTTTTTCTCCAATCGTGATCACGCGGGATGCAGAACCGATTCCACCCTTCATGCCATAGCAGGTCGTACCGGCACCGGCACCTACATCACCTTCTTCGAATTCTTCCGATGCTAATGCAAAAGCCTCGCGCACTTCTTTTTCACCAATTGCACGTTTCTGGATATGATTGATCCGACAGTCATTGCACTCGCCTACGACCGGATTGATACTCTGAGGTTCTATTCCATCCTTCCGGCACTGTTCAATCACGATCTCAACCATTGCATCCAAAACCTTTCCGACATTTAACGTATTGGTAAGAGCAATCGGTGTCTCGAGGGTCCCCAGCTCCTCAACCTGCACAACACCGGCACTTTTTCCGAATCCATTATGAATGTATGCAGCTGCCGTATAGTGCTTGGCAAATGCATTGTCCGGTCCAGGAACGATCACGGTTACACCAGTATGATTTTCTTCTGTCTTCACCGTACAATGCCCTACCCGTATACCAGGCACGTCCGTAATTGCATTCCTTTCTCCTGTTTTTACTCTTCCGGGTACAATTCCAAAGTCCCGAATCCTTTTTGCCCCATTTTGGTTTCCTCCTTGGATTTTGTTGTATTTTTCAATACATGCTGATTTCAGTATAGCACATTTTCTCCGTTGAATGATTTAATATTTCATTTTATGAGTCTGACTTTCGTGATCATCTCTGTTTTTACCGGTCTGTGATAGACAAATCCTGACTGCGGTTCAATGGCTTCTTCTACTTCTACATGTTCCAGTCGTTCAATCTCATCCCAGCCATCGATCACTTTTCCGATTACGGTGAAATTACCATTCAATCTCTCGGAGGCAGCAAGGGTGATATAGTACTGGCTGCCGGAACTGTTCTCTGGATCTCCTGCCATGGCAACAATCCCCCGATGAAAAGTAATTTTGGCATTTTCAGGATTGGTTTTAAATTCCGGTTTGATCATGATATCGATTTGTGGATCAACACCATCAAAAAACAGTGGCTGAAGGACAAATCCCGGTTCCAAACGTTCAATGGCTCTTCCGTCAAATATTCTCTTCTCTGCGAGTCGCATAACACTTGCGCAGGCAATCGGTGCAATTTCCGGCCATAATTCAAAGTGTATCACAGCATTCTCATTTACAGTTATTTCGATGATTGGTTTTTGATTCATTTTCATATTTCCTTTATCTCATTATTTTTTTCGAGGGTCAACCCACCCGTGTATGTCCCTCTTTGTATTTCATTATACAGCTTTTGCTGAAATACTCAAAGTGGAAGTTACCGCCCAAATCCTACTTCGACCAGGTTGGTTCTTCTTTCCCGGTATAATTGAATTTACCATCATTTTACTGCGATATACTTGCAAGAGATTTTTACACCTTTCAGGTTTCTGTTTGTGTGTAACAAACAAAGTGATTTGACTTTTTTGTACGCCAGAATAAAATAAAAATGGTGATTTTGCATTTTATTGACTGTATTCTGACCGGATACTATGATTTGTGCGTAAAGAATAAATGACAACATAACAAAAATAAAAAGAGGAATACAGAATGAAGAGTACAAAATTATTTCGGAATGTAAGGCTAAAAGGTCAAAAAGAACTTGTTTCGATATTAGTCGAAGATGGAATTATCAAGAAAATCTCCGCAGATATCGCTCTGGAAAAACGGTGGACTGTGAAGAAGTAGATTTAAATGGACAACTGGTGATTCCACCGTATGTAGATCCGCATTTACATCTTGATTATATATTTACAGCAAGTCTTGGTGAGGAAAACGGATCGGGAACACTTTTTGAAGGAATCCAGCGCTAGAGTGAATCAAAAGGAAATATGACTGTCGAACAGATGAAGGAACGTATTTACAGTGGAATAAGAAAAGAGATGCTGCATGGTGTCCAAGCTATCAGAACGCATATTGATGTGACAGATCCGACATTTACAGGTCTTAAGGCGGCTCTTGAAGTAAGGGATGAAGTAAAAGATATTCTTGATCTGCAGATAGTTGCATTTCCTCAGGGAGGAATGTCCTACTGAAAACGTGTATCTTGAAGGGCGTCAGGATACTTATCCAAAGAGACGAGGAATTACAAGGGTAACGACATATGACAAAGACTTATATGAGAAAACCTTGAAGGAAGATGCCAGAGAAGAAGGCAGAGCGGAAGGACGCGCTGAAATCAGAGCAGAATTAAATGAATTTAAACTACTAAACAAATGTCTCCTAAAAGCCAAACGCTACAGCGACCTCGAACGTGCTACCGAAGACATCGAATACCAAAAGAAACTATTAAAAGAATTAGGCATTGAATAATCCCAAAACATAAATCCCATGTCCGATCATAAACTAAGATGCAATTCATCTTTTCCTGTCATCCGGCATGGAATTTTTCTTTTTTATTCTATAGAAAATTTTATTCTTTCTTAATTGCTTTTCACAAAAGACTCCAGTACCATTTGAATAGGCGTATGTAGAAAATCGAATCATATATCATATATGAATTCTTTGATTGTAGAAAAAATTATATATCTACATGAAACATGAGATATGGCGAATTTACTTATGAACTGTTTTCTATTATAATGGAGGTAAGCAATGAGAAAACAAAAGAAGAAATCTCGCCATAGCAAACAAACCCACAACCGGCAGTATAAGGACCGGTTATGGAGAATGGTCTTTAATAACAAAGAAGATCTGCTGCAGCTTTATAATGCGATCAACCACACGGACTATCAGAACCCTGATGACCTGGAAGTAAATACATTGGAAGATGTCCTTTATCTATCCATGAAAAATGATGTATCCTTCCTGGTCGGCGGAACCATGAATCTGTATGAACATCAAAGCACTTTTAACCCAAACATGCCGCTTCGCGGAGTCTTTTATTTCTCCCGGTTATATGAAGGGTATGTTGCAGATAATAATCTGATGATCTACCATGAAAAAAGAGTCCGGCTTCCAAAACCGAAATATATTGTCTTTTACAATGGTACAAAAAACCAGCCAGATTCCATGGAGTTAAAGCTTTCAGACTGCTTTGAAAATACAGATAACGAAGCACCTTGCCTGGAATGCACCGCAACCATGTTGAATATCAACTATGGTCACAATCAGGAACTGATGAAGCACTGCAGAAGGCTTGAAGAATATTCCATATTCGTCCAATGTGTCAGGGAATATATACAGTCGGAACCTTCTGTGGAAGATGCATTAGAAAAAGCAATTGATATCTGTATTACTCAGGACGTGTTGGCAGATTTTCTCAAGAAACATCGAGCGGAGGTGACAAATATGATTCTGACGACATATGATAAAGACTTATATGAGAAAACCTTGAAGGAAGAGGCCAAAGAGGAAGGCAGAGAGGAAGGTCTTACGAAAGGACGCGCTGAAACCAGAGCAGAATTAAACCAGTTAACCATATGTCTTCTAAATGCCAAACGCTACAACGATCTGGAACATGCCGCAAAAGACATTGAATACCAAAAGAAACTATTAAAAGAATTTGGCATTGAATTGAATGGAACTAAGTAATTTATCTACGTTATGCCAAATGGAGGTAACAAATATGATCCTGACGACATATGATAAAGACTTGTATGAAAAGACTTTGAAAGAAGACGCAAGAGAGGAAGGTTTTAAAGAAGGTTTTAAAGAAGGCTTTAAAAAAGGCTTAGATGAAGCACGTGCTTTAAACAAATATCTCCTAAAAGCCAAACGCTACAGCGACCTTGAACGCGTTGCCAAAGACATCGAATACCAAAAGAAACTATTAAAAGAATTTGGCATTGAATAAAAACTAAATAACCCTTACCCCCATCCCGTGACTGATCACCGTCTAAGATGCAGTGCATCTCCCCCAATATCAGTCACGGGATCTTTTTGTCCGGAAAATCCCTCTCCCTCACCGCTATAACCAGATTGCTCCTTTTCTATGCGCTCCCCGCAATCTATTCTTTTTGCACTTCCATCACATTATTCCCCACTTTTACTTCTATTCTAATATCCCAATACATATAGTAGAGTCAGACACAAATATTACGCACTCCTACAAATCATGATGTTGGGGTTCAAAGGTATTTTGCCCCCTTTGCTACCAGATTACTACGTGCTTTGCACTCTCGCAATCCTCAAATCATTATATTATTACAAAAACATTACTATTTCTTGTTATAACTTAAAAAAGTTAATATTTTTCGTTATTGGTAATGATTCACGTAATGCTTTGTCAGATACAATACCTATATAAGATAAAAAAGTCTAAATAATTAGGAAGGGCAGATGAAAACTGACATGAATAAAAAGCAAAAAAATACAAGAACTTTTTTAATAAAAATCATGGATCAGCAGAACGGTACCTGGCAGGGCAGCGTTACTTGGGTGGAAGAGCAGCGAGAGCAGCATTTCCGCAGTGCCCTTGAATTATTGAAGCTGATAGACGGAGCACTTGATAACAATTATGAAGTCAGAATTGAGGAATAGAAGGAGGACGCCATGAAAAGTAATACAAAGAAACGTTTAATAGCATTCATGCTTTGCATGGTACTTGTGCTTAGCAGTGCGACATCAGCATTCGCTGATGAGCCACAGAACACAGACAGCCAGAGCCAGGCCGAAGTCGTAACAGAACCGGCGGCAGATGAGGCTACTGAAGATACAACTACTGAAGATACAACTACTGAAGATACAACTACTGAAGATACAACTATTGAAGATACAACTACTGAAGATACAACTATTGAAGATACAACTACTGAAGATACAACTACTGAAAATACGATTACTGAAAATACAATTACCGAAGATACGTCTGATACACCTGACATCGAAATACCTTCGAAAAAAGAATGGTCAGTACAAGTAGGAAATGCTACTGTTAAAGTAAATGGATCAGCCGATGCTCTTCCTGCAGACGCACAACTCTCCGTAACAGAGATTACTTCAGAAGATGAAGTGAAAGAGATCGAAAAAGCAGTAGAAGAAAAAGCAATCGAAGAACAGTTTTCCATCAAGAATATCTTCTCCTACGATATCAAATTCCTGGTAAACGGTTCCGAAGTACAGCCAACCACTCCGGTTCAGGTCAGCGTAGACACCCCGGAGATCACATCCAGCGAGAATGCAGCAGTACTGCATGTGGATGATAATAACGTAGCGGAAGACATGAACGGTGCTGTTGACGGAGAGGGAAAAGTCGTATTTGATGCTCCGCATTTTTCTAACTATGTCATTGTTCAGAAAGGTGATTCGAAGGTTAACGTTACCATTGAATACTATGATAATACCCAGAATCCAAAGAAGATGATATATGCAAGCAAAAAGGAATTATCACCTGGGGAAAGCATAAGCAATTATGACATAGCTGATAACTGGAACATAAATTCGGCACAGAAGAGTAATGCAACTGGAGGATTCGACTGGATATCAACATCCGAAGAAATCCAAGTCGTAAGCGATTGTACAATTAAGGTTTATTGTGATCCTCAATATGAGAGGTTTCCTGGAAGTACTATATTTTATGACTATACAGTTAAAGCAGGAATAGGACGCATTTTAGGAGATAGCTATTATTCATTTAATCAGTTGATAAATGACAAATCACCAAGGGTTAGTGAAAACAAAAAACTTATTGCAGGCACGAATGATCCAAACAATGGTCAAAATTATCCGGAGTATCAAAAGTATACGATTAGTTTGCCAAGTAGTTTGCCAGATAGTAACGTTGGTCCAACAAAAGATGCAAACAATTATACTGGAGGAGATAGTACAATCCCAGGATTGCTAAAAAAAATTGATGATAAAGGAAATGTAATATTCAATTACGCAGAACCGGGATTTTTTGTAGATAGTAATTATAGCATTAATTACAGAGCATCTTGGAATAGCCGTGCTGAAGAGAGATTTCTGAGAAAAGTCTATAAAAACTACACTCTGGTTTTTGACCGAAATGGTGATACGTATACACTTAGTGGCGTAGAAGATGGCGGAAAAAACTGGGTTACAGGCGCAGGAAACAATTTCTATCCGTTAGACAAAGTGCTACCTTCTTATGAAGAGAGTGAAAGAGGCAATAACCATAACAATTATTTCGGAATGCGATATGATGTCACATTCAAAATCGGTGATTATGTAGGACCACTTAATTACAAATTCACAGGTGACGATGATTTATGGGTAGTCCTCGATGGTAAGAAAATAGTCATTGACCTTGGCGGTATTCATAGTGCAGCAACAGGAAACGTTGATTTGTGGAATTATATTGGTCAGGCAGCAAATCTGACAGAAGCACAAAAACAGCAGACTCATACATTGACAATTCTTTATATGGAACGTGGTGCAGGCGCATCTAATTGTGAGATGAAGTTTACTCTTCCGTCAGCGAAGATACAGCAGGTCGATAAGACAAAGATGACAAACATTTCATTCTATAAAACAGATGCAGAAGGAAACGGTCTTCCTGGTGCACAGTTTAGTTTAACGAATGACGCCACACAGGCTACAATGCTTGCAGCTTCCGAAAGTGACGGATTAGTTCAGTTCCAGCAGCTTGTAGCCGGAACCTATACATTAACAGAAACACAGGCACCAAAAGATTATGTTACACCAACAACGTCATGGAAAGTAATAGTAACTGCCGATAGTAGTGGCGATTTAAGTGCAAAGATATACCTGGCAAATGGTATAACAGAACTTGGAAAGCTTACCAGTGGTGAATACCAGATTATCAACTCAGCAAGCACACCAGTACAGCCTCCGACACCGGGCATTGTTGAAACAAAGAAAGAACTGTCTCATGAAAAGTATATTGCTAAGAATGAAGATGGTACATACAATCTTACATTAAATGTTTCAGGTGCAGTTGGAAGCGAGTCCTATGCGAATAAGCTGGATGTACTGTTCGTGATGGATACGTCGAACAGTATGATGCGTGAAATGAATTCTAAGAATGACCTAAATGACTACACAACGAATGAAAATAGTCGTTTCTTCAATCAGCAAAAAGCTGTAGAAGCTGCTGTTGCCAAATTGAAAAGCAAGAAAAATGTAGATGCTCAATTTGCAGTTGTGTCGTTTGATACACAAGCGGGTATCGAAACAGAGTGGACAAAGGACTCGATTAAATATCCCACCAAAGTTGGAAACTATCCATATCCGGGGGGTTATTATTATGGCAAACAGGCCGGTGGAACAAATTATGAAGCAGGATTAATAAAAGCAAAGCAATTACTTGATAGAGGACGAACTGATGCAACAAAAATAGTTGTATTTCTGTCAGATGGTGATCCAACCTTCTACTACAAAAAGGATAGCCAAGGTAATATAACTGGAATTGGTGGTGGTGACGGAAATAGCTATAGTGATACAGCAATGGCCAATGCCCAAACTCAACTTAGCAAAATGAGTATGAACTACTTCTACACAGTCGGAGTTGGTCCTGAAGATAGTTACAATCATTTATCAAGTCTGATCAGCAATGCTCCGAGCGGAACAGTAAAAGGCAGTTACAACGGTACAGATTCAAGTAATTTGAAAAATGCTTTTGATTCAATCATCAGAGATGCAACAGAACTTCTTTGTACAGAGGTAACTGTAACCGATACGTTAACCGATGAAGTTGAATTAGCTGATCAAAAGTTACAGGTGGTTGTCAAAGATGAAACTGGAAAGGTTATCACCAAACTGAAAGATGCTTCAGGAAATGCAGTAGACGTATCCGAGATTATAACTGTCAGTACAGCGAAAGACTCAGATGGCAAGACTCAGATTATTATGCAATTTAAATCTGATTATAAGCTGGAATCAGGTTACACATATTATGTAATAGCAAAAATCAGGCCAACTACAAAAGCCTATCTGAAGTATCAGAATCAAAGCTATACAGACACTGGTGATGAAAATACAGACGAATATCTTGGAGAAGGCAAAAAACCTGGAAAAGATACTAGGAATGATGGAACATCTTCAAAACAAAAAGGATTCTATTCAAACGAATCAGCAAATGTAACATACAAGTACAACAATAAAACATATGAGAAACCTTATGCAAAACCCGTTATACAGGTAAATGCCAGTACAGATTCTCATACAGTGCTTAAACGATGGGAAAATGACTCGGATACAGTAGCAGTTAATGTCGAGTTGAAGGCCTATGTAACAGAAGCGGCGGATTCTAAAATAACCCCTGGTAATCCGAAGTATCTTACAAATGAAGATGTAAAAAATCTTCCGACGTCCATGCAAGTTAATTTGTCAGGAACAAACAAATGGACATATACCTGGGAAAATCTTCCAACTAAATACTTCTACGAAACTACGGATGGTATCAAAGAAACAGATATCCATTACACAGTAGAAGAAATCCAGACAGATGCAACAAAGGCATTTTACGGTCAGGTTACTGAATCAAGTGATGGAAAGACCACTACGATTCTGAATAAGAAGAAAGATCAGGAGGATAAGCCGTTTATTGAAGTGACAAAAACATTTAAAGGGCTTACAAAAGAGCAGATTCAAGAGTTGGCAGAGGCAAGTAATCCGTATACAATTACATTGATTCATACTGAAACAAATACGAATAAAACGCTTAAGATGGATGTAAGTAATTTAGACAATATTCTTCAAGGTAATGATGAGAAAAAAGTATGGACATACACCTGGAAATTGGAAGATTGTTTGGATGGCACATACAAAGTCAGCGAAGGTAATTACAGTAAAGAAGGATACGATGTAACCGTCACTGTCAATAAACAACCAGTTACAAATTGGACTGATTTTTCAGTAGGTACAAAGCAAGCAACAATAAGCGAATATAAACAATCTGGAAAGACTACTCCGTGTTCACCAAAAGAGTTTACTATAGGCAAAGTTAATTTAATTGTTGCAAAGCTCACTGCGAACGAAGGATATTTCGTGTGGACAAACACACCGGTAAGTATCAGTGAACGTAAAGAGATAGTGAAATTGATAAATGATAAAATCGATGGAATCAAAGGAATCGGATTTAGTCCAGAAGCAGAATTACAAAAATGCTATTTCTATAGTGGAAATGGAATAAAAAACACGTTGGTATTCAGAAACGGTGAAATCACGTATGACGGAATGTATAAACTTACGTTTGACGCATCGAAGCAGTGGTCTATGTTTGCAGCTGGAACGTACACGTTTAAAGAAACACAGAACGCTGAGATTCAGATCACGAATACTTATTCAGAGCAAACTGCAGATTTAGATTTGATTAAGACTTCAGAAGCCGGAACAAAATTTGATGGTGCAGAATTCAAGCTGTATAAGAAGAATGATGAGGGAGCATATGAACTTCAGAAATTTGAATATACAGATGATTCTGAAAAAAAACAGACAAGAGAAACCATCCAGGTAATAAATACCGATGGATCAGAAGCTGAACTCAAAAATCTTCAATCTGGACAGTACTATCTGGAAGAAGTAAAGGCACCGGAAGCTTGTATGTTGTTAGCAGACAAGATTTATTTCAAACAGGAAAAGGGTAAAATTACTTTAACAGATAAGGATGAAAAAGCACTTTCAAGTGAACCTACAATGTGGACACTTTCGAACACAGCTGGAAAATATACCTTAACTGTAAAAAACGAAATTCTCTATTCCCTCCCATCAGCTGGAGGCACCGGAATTTACTTGTATATGATTGGCGGTATCTTACTTATGTTTGCAGCCGCATGGATCTTATATAAAAACAAATGCAAGGAGGTGCTGGAAAAATAATTGTAAGGATTAATTTTTCAGTGGCTTCTTGCCACACAAAAACGTTATTATCCCATATGAGGGGACAATAAAAAATGGGCAAAGCCCTTAAAAGAAAAGGAGACAAAAATATGAAGAAGATGAGAAAAATCTTTGCAGTGTTATTAACACTGGCTATGGTGCTCGGAATGAGTATGACATCGTTTGCAGCAGATGCAAAAGCAACAATTATACTTAAAAACTTTGACAAAGCTAATAAAGTTGAGTACATGCAGATTATCCAGAAAGATGAAACCAAAACTTCTGGTTGGGCATTTACTAATGGTGCAGGAGCATGCTTTACAGAAGCATTCGGATTTAAAAAAGATTCAGATGATGCACAGCAGCAGGTTATCTGGGGATTAATTAAGTACAATGATAATAATGTTAAATTACCAACAGGTGTAACTGCAGAAACTGCTACAGCAGCAAAAATTGACTTAGCATTAAGTAAAGTTGCAGCACTTACTGGTTTCACTGAATCAACAGATAAAACAAAAATCGAAGTAAGCGCAGCTGGTATTTATGCAATCAAAGCAGAAGAAACAGGATTTACTTATAAAACAGCAACAGCATATGTAGGATTTGGAGAACCATATCCAGCATTAACAAATGCAGAAGTAACAGCTAAAAAATCTCCAACAACTGTAGACAAAACAGTAGCTGATGACGATCATGTAGTAGCAATCGGAGATATCGTAACTTATACAATCGAAGCATATGTACCATTTCTTGATGCAGCTAATACTGAAAACAGAACATTTACAATTACTGATAAAATTAAAGGTGCTGAATATTATTTAGCAGGTCCAAATGCAGTTAATAGTGTAACTATGGAAGGCAAAGATGGGCAGCAAGTTGGAGAAATCGTAGTAAATGAAGATGGTAAAGGATTTACCGTTAATTTAAACACTTTAGTTGCTGATACAGATAATCCGAACGCTGGAAAGAAAATCACAGTTACCTATACTGCAAAAATAACCAAAACAACAGTAGAAAACAAAGCTGGTAGTCATGCAGCTGGTGTAGACTACGGTGCTGATAATGTCCCAGTTAAGTTATTTACTGGAGAACTTGTTTTACTGAAATATGGTGATGGCAATGTAAATAATGCTTTAGCAAACGCTGAATTCGTATTGTATAAAGATGGCGAAGAAGTGCCATTAACATTCACAAAGCAGGCGAATGGAAAATATAAATATGCTCCGGATGCAGAAGATGCTACAGCAACACTTGTAACAGATGAAAACGGTATGATTGATGTAGAAGGTTTAGATGTTGGTTCTTATCATTTCGAAGAAACTAAAGCACCAGAAGGATATTCTATCAATACAGATGGTAAAACTCTTACACTTACTGTAAATGGAGATGTTGCTACAGCTAAATTATATAATGAAGGTCAGTTAAATGATACAAAACTTTCCGCTCTTCCATCAACAGGTGGTATCGGTACTACAATCTTCACAATCGCTGGATGCCTCATCATGATCGCAGCAGCTGGCTTATTCTTCGCAAGCCGCAAAAAAACAAACAAATAATCTTTCATGATTATTTATAACCAGATATGGAATCCGGGGCACTTGCCCCGGATTCATAAAAAATAATACAACAGCAAGGAGAGTTCGGATGAAAAGCAAAACAAGCAAATTAATGATTGGAATCATATTTTTAGCCGGTTTGTCCTTACTGCTGTATCCTTTCGTAGCTAATCAGTGGAATAACTACAGACAGAAACAATTGATCAGCAGTTACGAGCAGACAGTATCTCAAAAAGAAGCATCCAACGGAATCGACTATGATGCAGAGCTTAAGAAAGCAGAAGCCTACAACGAAGCCTTACTTCCAAGTATCCTTCCTGACTCTTTCGCCATTGCAGATGCCAGTGAAGAAGACCAGACCTACATGAACACACTGAACATTGCCGGTGATGAGATGATGGGAATTGTAGAGATCCCAAAGATCGATATCAAGCTCCCGATCTACCACACCACAGAAGAAGATGTTCTGAAGCAGGCCGCAGGTCATCTGGAAGGAAGCTCCCTTCCGATTGGTGGCAAAAGTACACATTCCGTTATCTCCGCACACCGTGGACTTCCCAGTGCATCTCTTTTTACAGATCTGGATCAGCTGAAAAAAGGGGATCATTTTCTGATCCATGTATTAAACAAAACCTTATGTTATGAAGTAGATAAGATTTCCGTAGTAAAACCGGAAGAAACCTCTGCTCTTGCAGTCGAAGAAGGAGAGGATCTCGTAACACTTTTAACCTGTACTCCATACGGAGTCAATACCGAACGACTTCTGGTCCGTGGTCACCGCGTACCTTACGAAGAACAGAAGGTCGCAGACGAGAAGACACCACTTAGTGGCATCAGTCTTCATACAAATTATCTTCTTTGGGTAATTGTTGGTCTTGCAGTTACCGCATTCTTCATTCTTGTGTTATACTTAAAGGAAAAGAAGTTAAAACAGAAAGCTCTCGAAGCCGAAGAGAAGACCTCTTAAAAAGAATAAGAACGAGAAAGGAACATTTGCCTATGAAAAGAAAAATCTCAACCTTCCTTTTCGGTCTGTTATTCTTGATAGGATTTGGGATCCTGGTCTATCCGACGGTATCCAACCAGTGGAACACCTACAGACAGAATCAGCTGATCAGCAGCTATGACAATACAATCCAGGAAATGGAACCCGAGGATTTTTCATCGGAATGGGAGAAGGCGAAAGCTTTCAACGATACCATCCAAAGCAACAACCTCTTCGGAGATGTGTTTGGGGAAGAAGATGGCAATCTGAAGGACACCGAATACTGGAAGGTTCTGAATATCGCAGATGACGGCGTCATGGGATATTTATCCATCCCGAAGATCAATATCAAGCTTGCCATTTACCATGGCACCGGTGATGATGAACTTCAGACAGGAGTCGGACATCTGAACGGGACAAAGCTTCCGATCGGAGGCGAAAGTACCCACAGCATACTCGCCGCACACCGCGGACTACCGAGTGCAAAGCTATTTACCGATATCGACCAGCTCAAAGCCGGTGATAAATTTTACATCCACATTCTGGATGATGTACTTGCCTATAAGGTGGATCAGATCCTCCCGATGGTAGACAAAGACGATCATGAGACGCTTGAAAAAGCACTCCAGATTGAAGAAGGAAAAGACCAGGTAACTTTATTTACCTGTACTCCATACGGAGTCAATTCCCACCGTCTTCTCGTAAGAGGAACCAGAGTTCCTTATAACGGCGAAGAAGACCAAACGGAATCCGTTTCAGATTCAATGGTTCAGGCCATTCAGAATTATTATATGCTCTATTTAATTTTAGGACTTTCAATCACGATTCTTGTGATCATTCTCTTAAGATTTCTTTCCAAGAGAAACGCTCACAAAGAATAACCAAGATTTCTTAAGGAGGACATGAGGCGATGATGAATAAACGATTAAAACAAGGAACCACGTTTTTGTTAGCTCTCGCTCTTGCATTTCCGCTTCTCACTCTGCCTGGTGCCAGAGCTGCGAATGCGATTGATACGGATCGGAAGTGTTCGGTTGCATTTAATGTAAGCGGAGAGGACAACGAACTGACAGATACCAGCACTGACATTACAGTGAATCTTTATAAGGTGGCAGATGTAGACGTATCCGGTAACTATACCGCAACTAAAGATTTCACCGGACTTGATGTATCTTCGGTAAGGGCTGATAATAACGATGCAGCAAGCGAATGGGCTACACGTGCCAAAGAGGCACAGAAGCTGCTGAAAGATTCCGTAAACCCAACCGCTACAGTTACTTTAGCAGCTGGAACCGGAAGTCTGGCTGATCTTGCTACAGGACTTTACCTTGTAGATACACCGGAAGTAGTTACCACGAATTATACCTATACCTTTACCCCTTACCTGGTATCACTTCCGACCAACAATTATTACAGCAATGGTAACGATACCTGGATCTACGATCTGACCAAAGAATACAACAGTGCAGTTGGTCTGAAACCGGAAGAACATGCAAGATATGGTGATCTGAAGATCAATAAAACACTTGCACATCATAATGCAACAACCGGTAAGAAAGCAACCTTCGTATTCAAGATTGAGATTACACCTCTTAAGGGTAAAACAGAAACCCGCATCGAATCACTTGACTTTGAGGTCGCAGGTGACTCTTCCGTAACAATTACAAAGATTCCTGCAGGAGCTACAGTAACTGTTAAAGAAGAGTACAGCGGTGCAAGCTACAAGCTTACCTCAGCAAATGATCAAACGACCAAGATTATAGCAACCGATGAAAAGGGTGCTCCGGTATCCGTTTCCTTTACAAATGATATCGATGACAATATGAATGGCGGCTACGGTGTAAAAAATAATTTCAAGCTGGACGAAAATGGTCAGTATCAGTACACCGAACCGGCAGAAAAGAACTAGGAAGGGGGAGTCGGAATGAGAAAGTTACATAAAAAACCACTTATCATGGTAGCGGCAGCACTTGCTCTTACCGGAACCCTGGCAGTTGGAAGTGCAATGGCATACTTCACAACTTATACAACAGCCGGTGGCGGTGTGACGATGAATATTGGATTTACCGAAACCATCCCTAACGAAACAGTCGATAAAGATGGCAAGCACGTCACCATTACAAATACCGGTGATTATGATTGCTTCGTAAGAGTAAAAGCATTTGCCCCAATGGAACTTACCTATACTGCTCCGAATGGCGGATGGAAAGCCGAAAATGATGGGTATTGGCACTATGAAGGCGTTCTTCCGGCAGGCGAAACCACACCGGAACTCAATATCTCTTACACATTCCCGTCAGGAGATGACAAACCGGAAGAATTTAACATCGTAGTCATCCAGGAATGCACACCGGTTCTTTACGATAAAGATGGAAACCCATACGCAGACTGGAATCATGTAATTACAACAGAAGACAGTAAAACCACAGAATAGGAGGGAACGAAGATGAAAAAGAAAAAGAAATCATTTCCAAAAAAATCGGCCCTGCTTCTGACAGCATCAGCGCTCCTGTTGATTGGCAGTACTGTCGGCAGTACACGTGCCGCACTCACCTACTACAGTGAGAATTATTCCGCACAGATCGAGATGCAGAATATCGGCGTATCTCTTTTAGAGAATGGCGATGTCGTCAGCAGCCAGGATTTTACATCTAAGAACCAGCAAGAAGTAAAAGACGGGGAACTCCTGACAGGTCTTCTCGGAAAAAATGAGAAATTCGCACCCGGAAAGAAATACAAAGAAGAGCTCAGTGTTCAGAACAGCGGTAACATCGACACCTTCGTCCGTGTGATCCTTACCAAGAGCTGGCAGGACAAAGAGGGCAAGAAGAACACCACTCTTTCACCGGATCTGATTGAACTGAATTTCCTTACCGCTAACGGCTGGGTAGTTGCAGATCAGCAGACCACAGACGAAAGAACCGTTCTTTATTACACAAAGGCAGTAAAAGCCGGAGATACCACACCGGCATTATCTGACACACTCCGCATTGATCCAAAGATTGCAACAGATGTAGAGAAAACAGTAAAGGACAACACCATTACTTACACATATAAGTATGGCGACTATACATTCCACATCGATGCAGAGGTAGATGCAGTACAGACACATAACGCAAAAGACGCCATCAAAAGTGCCTGGGGTGTAGATGTGAATGTATCAGATGACGAAACCAGTTTAAGCTTACAGTAGGGAGGTACAGAGTATGAAAAAGAAAATTTTGTGCCTCGCCATGACAGTGATAATGGCAGCAGGGGTACACACAACTGCATTTGCAAAAGACTATCAGGGCGCCGATGGATGGCAGGTTCATTTCACCGGCGACAAGATGGAAAGCAATTTTGAAAACAAGACTGTTTCCGATGAGCTGGCAACGATCCAGCCGGGTGACAGCATCGAATTGAAGGTTCAGCTGAAAAACTCCGATAAAGGCGAGACCGATTGGTACATGACCAATGAGATCATCCAGACACTGGAGGAAGCACAGGAATCCGCTGAAGGCGGTGCTTACGAATACAAGCTGACTTATGTTGGAAGTGACAATACCGAAAAGGTACTCTATAACAGTGATACCGTCGGAGGCGAAGGTTCTTCTAAGACTGGTGAAGGTTTGAAGGAACTTGGAAACTCTACCGAGAAATATTTCTACCTCGGTCGTCTTGCTTCCAATGGTACCGGAACCGTACACCTTACCATCGGTATCGAAGGTGAGACACAGGGCAATGGTTATCAGAACACGCTCGCAAAGCTTCGTATGAACTTTGCAGTGGAAAAGGTAAAAGTAAGCAATACCATTACCAAGACGAAAATCGTCAAGACTACCAACACCGTTAAGACCGGTGATACCGCAAGAGTTCTTCTCTTCTGTGTGCTTGCACTCATCAGTGGACTGATCCTTCTGGCATACGGAATCTACACATATAACAAGAACACAAAGAAACGCAGACGGAAAGGAGAGTAAGCAGATGAAAAGATGGAAAAAATTACTGGTTTCTCTTCTGACTGTATCAATGACGATCGGTGCATCCACGATGAGCGTTATGGCTGCTGACGGGTATACCTATAAGGTAACTTTATCGGCAGGTAATAAAGGAACGATAAACGGACATACTAAGGTGGAGCAGGATTCTGTCGCCAGTTCTACTGTTACTTTTAATCTGAAAGACGTTCAGGTAACCGATGACAAATACTATGTCAAAGGAATCCGTCTCAGCGGACGTGACAATGAAGAAACTCTTGCTTCTCCTGTACTCGACAATGTAACCGGCGATGCCGACTATGTAGTAGCCTATGGAATCAAAAAGGACATGGTTGCCTACACCGTAAACTATCAGGATGCTTCCGGTAAGGCGCTTGTAGAAAGCCAGACCTTCTACGGAAATGTCGGTGACAAACCAATCGTCGCTTATCAGTATATCGAGAATTATATTCCAGATGCTCTTGCACTTACCAAGACTTTGAGTAATAATGAATCTGAGAATGTATTTACGTTTACCTACAAACCGGGTGCTACAGACCGTGTTGTTACAACAACAACCACCATCACAACGACTGTTCCTGGTACAGCAACTCCTGGCACAGGTACCGGTAATGTCGGTACAGCAGGTGGCACGACAGGCGGCACAACCGGTGTAACTGCCGGAACTACAACCGGAACTACCAGTGGCACTACAACCGGAACTACCGGTGGCACAACAGACGGAACCACAACCGGTACAACCGATGGTACAACGACAGATAACAATTCTCAGGATACGACAGCTAAAGATAAAGATACTGCAACATCTGAGGATGAACAGACACCAAAGTCTCTGGTAGACCTGGATGATGAAGACACTCCAAAAGGAAATATCGATGCGAAAGACAAGACGAGCAAAACTCCGATCGCAGCAGGGATCGGCATTATCGTTGTTGCGGTAGCAGCTCTCGTAGGACTGATCGTATTCTTGAAAAAACGTGCAAAATAAAAAAAGCGCGGCACTAAAGGAGAAGTCTTTTTTGAAGAGAACGAAGAAAAAGAAAAGCCCGGTGGCTGCATTTTGCAGTGCACTGGGCACTGTTTTACTGACAGTACTGATTCTTGCCTGTATTCCGCTGACGCTTCCGAAAGCTTTTGGTTTTCAGATGTACACCGTGATCAGTGGGAGCATGGAACCGGCAATCCCGACGGGAAGCCTGGTCTATGTCCGGTATGAAGAACCAGACACGATCGTCAAAGATGATGTCATTGCTTTTTACAGCAACAATGCAGACGGCTCGATCATCACCCACCGTGTAGTATCCAACAGCCCGGCGATGGGACAGTTTATCACCAAAGGGGATGCCAATGAGGAAAAAGATATGAATCCGATTCCTTACAACAACTACATCGGAAAAGTAAAGCTTTCTGTTCCGGTTGTCGGCGGTATCGCACAGGCTGCAACCGGCACTGCCGGAAAGATTGCCGCTGCATCTATGATCGGTCTTGCTGTGATTCTTGAAATCGTTGCTGCCATGCTTGACAGACGCGATGACGGAGACGAATAAGAGAAAACGTTTTTCATTTTAGCTTGCTAAAGTGTGAAACATTTGCTAAAATAATATCAGATTGTATTGTCAGAAGAAGATGGGGGAATTTCACAATTCTCCCATTTGTCATATATTGAAAAGAATGGAGAGGTGAATGGATTGTTATCCAACCAGATTTTACAGAGAACAATCAATGAAATAGGGGATATCATCGAGTGTAACTGTTCCATCTGGAACACAGACGGAGTGATGCTTGCAGCTGTAGGTAAGGAGAAGCCTGCAGTAAAAAAAGCTGTCTGCTCATTTTTAAAAGAGCTGGAGGTTACCGGCGTAGCGGAGGAGCACCTGGATGAATGCTATGGTCTGTTCCCGGTTTATGATGATGATGAACTGACTTATATTTTCGTGATTGAGCACAATAATGAGATTGATGTGCATACCAGCGGACGCTTAAGTGTCTGCCAGCTGGAGAGCCTTTTAAGATCCGGAAGCGAACGTCTTGACCGTAACCGTTTTATCCAGAACCTGCTCCTGGATAACCTGCTCCTCGTAGATATCTACAATCAGGCGAAAAAGCTTGGTATTACAGTTGAGCAGCGCAGAGTCGTCTATCTGATCGAACCGAAGAATCCGGATGACACGATCGTCCTGGATATGATCCGTGGGATTTATTCCTCGGGAACCGGTGATTTTGTTACTGCCGTAGATGAGGGACATATTATTCTGATCAAGTCCCTTGACAGTACGGATGATTATGATACGATCCGTTCGACTGCTGATATGCTGGTGAATGCGATCAACACCGAAGCTATGGTCAATGTCCGGCTTTCCTTCGGAACCATCATTCCCGAACTCAAAGAGGTCTCACAGTCTTACAAAGAAGCTGGCATGGCTCTGGATGTGGGACGTATCTTCTATCCGGAACGCAATATTTTATCCTACCGCGAACTCGGTATCGGACGGCTGATCCACCAGCTTCCCGTTTCCTTATGCGAGATGTTCCTGGAAGAAGTATTTGCCGGAAATACCGTTGATCAGTTTGACGAAGAAACCTTATCCACAGTTGATAAATTTTTTGAAAACAGCCTGAATATTTCGGAGACAGCGAGACAGCTTTTCGTCCACCGGAATACGCTCGTCTACCGGCTGGAGAAGATCCAGAAGCAGACCGGGCTGGATGTCAGAGTCTTTGAGGACGCCCTGACATTTAAGATTGCTTTGATGGTCGCAGACCACATGAAATTTATAGAAAACAGAAAATAGGAGGACATGATATGGTGAAATTATACGAAGGCGGTGCCTATCTTTTACACGGTACTGAGGTAATTGCAGATGCACCCGATGCACTTGCTGCCGTAAAAAGCAAGACAGGTATTGAGACAACAAAAGAAGCTGCTGCAAAAGAAACAATGGCTTATGGGATCTTAAGTGCGCATAATACTTCCGGTAATATGCAGCAGCTTCAGATCAAATTTGACAAGCTGACTTCGCACGACATTACCTTTGTCGGAATCATCCAGACTGCAAGAGCATCCGGACTGGAGAAATTCCCGATCCCTTATGTTCTGACCAACTGCCATAACTCTCTGTGTGCAGTCGGCGGTACGATCAATGAAGATGACCACATGTTTGGACTGACCTGTGCGAAGAAGTACGGCGGTGTCTATGTTCCGCCTCATCAGGCCGTTATCCACCAGTTTGCCCGTGAAATGCTCGCAGGCGGCGGCAAGATGATCCTTGGTTCTGACAGCCACACCCGTTATGGTGCACTCGGTACCATGGCAATGGGAGAGGGCGGACCGGAACTTGTAAAACAGCTTCTGAACAAGACTTATGATATCAAGATGCCGGGCGTTGTCGGAATCTATCTGGACGGCGAACCGGTGAAAGGTGTCGGCCCACAGGACGTTGCCCTTGCGATCATCGGCGCAACCTTCGGCAATGGCTATGTCAATAACAAGGTCATGGAATTTGTCGGACCTGGCGTTGGCAAATTAAGTGCAGACTTCCGTATCGGAATCGATGTTATGACGACAGAGACAACCTGCCTTTCTTCTATCTGGAGAACCGATGACAAGATCAAAGAGTTCTACGATATCCACGGAAGAAGTGATGACTTCAGGGAACTGGATCCTGGCGCAGTCGCTTACTATGACGGTCTTGTATACGTCAATTTGAGCGAGATCAAGCCTATGATCGCCATGCCGTTCCATCCGTCTAATGTCTACACCATCGAGGATGTCAATGCCAACCTTGCAGATGTTCTCCACGATGTAGAGCAGCGCGCGCTGGTAAGCCTGGACGGTGCTGTGGATTACTCTCTTCAGGACAAGATCGTAAATGGTAAGCTTTATGTCGATCAGGGTATCATCGCAGGCTGTGCCGGCGGCGGTTTTGAAAATATCTGTGCTGCCGCAGACATCATCCGTGGCAAATACATCGGATCAGATGAATTTACCTTCAGTGTTTACCCGGCAAGTACACCGATCTACATGGAGCTTGTGAAAAATGGTGCGGTTGCTGACCTGATGGAAGCCGGTACGATCGTGAAGACTGCCTTCTGCGGACCGTGCTTCGGTGCTGGGGATACTCCGGCAAACAATGCATTTTCCATCCGTCACTCTACCCGTAACTTCCCGAACCGTGAAGGAAGCAAGCTGCAGAGTGGACAGATCGCATCTGTTGCCCTTATGGATGCACGTTCCATTGCCGCAACTGCTGCGAACAAAGGTTTCCTTACTCCGGCAACAGATTTTGATATTGAATACAAGAACCCGACCTACCACTTTGATTCCAGAATTTACGCCAACCGTGTATTTGACAGCCACGGCGTTGCTGATCCTTCGGTTGAGATCAAATTCGGACCGAACATCAAAGACTGGCCGGCAATGAGCGCTCTTCCTGAGAATCTGATCCTGAAGGTCGTATCTGAGATCCACGATCCGGTTACAACAACAGACGAACTGATCCCGTCCGGCGAGACTTCTTCTTATCGTTCCAACCCGCTTGGACTTGCTGAATTTGCACTTTCCAGAAAGGATCCTGCCTATGTAGGACGCGCGAAAGAGGTCCAGAAAGCCCAGAAAGCGATTGAAGCAGGTACTTGTCCGCTGGATGTACTGGATGAATTAAAACCGGTGATGGCAGCAATCCAGAAGTCTTATCCGGAAGTCGGCAAAGGAAATATCGGTGTCGGAAGTACCATTTTCGCGGTCAAACCTGGTGATGGTTCTGCCCGTGAGCAGGCTGCTTCCTGCCAGAAGGTTCTCGGCGGCTGGGCGAATATCGCGAATGAGTACGCAACCAAACGTTACCGCTCGAACCTGATCAACTGGGGCATGCTTCCGTTTATTACCGAAGAGGAACACACAAAGCTTTCTTTCAGGAACGGTGACTATCTCTTCGTGCCGGATATCCGCAAAGCAGTAGAAGATAAAGCTTCCACGATCAAGGCTTATGTCGTAGGCGATGATCTGAAGGAGATCGATCTGAAGCTCGGTGATCTGACGGATGCAGAACGTGAGATCATCCTCAAAGGATGTCTGATCAATTATTACAGAGGTTAATTTTTCTCAGACAATGATATGATATAAAAGGGACGGAAATTTTTCTGTCCCTTTTTGCAACATTTCCGACTTTTTTATACTCTTATATACAAAGAACCTGTTATGAGAGGAGGGACCTTATGATCGATGCAATTGCATTTAAAGAATTATATAAGACGGTTTATCAGGATCTGTATCGTTTTGCGCTCTGCATGATGCATCATCCGCAGGATGCAGAAGACGCCGTCAGTGAAGCCGTTCTTTCCGCCTATGAGAACATACATAAATTACGCAAAGAAGAAGCATTCCGTTCCTGGATCTTTCAGATTCTGGCAAATGTGTGCCGCCGGAAGTTAAAGAGCCGTGAACGGACCGAGACCGAGCTGAAAGAAGATCATGCTTCTGCCACATACTGCGACGGACTCCGCACAGATGTCGAGCGTGCTTTTCTTATTCTCGATGAAGACGATCAGCTGATCATCGGTTTATCCGTCTATGGCGGTTACAACAGTAAAGAGATCGGAAAAATGCTAAGGCTGAACCCGAATACAGTCCGCTCCCGCAGAAAACGTGCCCTCGAAAAGATGAGCTGGCTTCTGAAAGAGTAGGATAAAAGAGTAATAGGAGGTGTTTCATATGACAGATCACGAAAAAGAAATACTGGATAAAATAAAACAATCTACGGAAAAAACTCCTGTTCCGGAAAGCCTTGCACCGGATCAGATTATGAAAATGCTGGAAGAGCATAACAGCACTCAGGCTTCCGGACATATCCCGAAAAAGCATGGATTTTCCCGCGGCCACCGGATGCGCGGAGGACTTATCGCTGCCGCACTGGTACTGGTTGTCGGCATTGGCGCCCACATCCGCCAGCAGAATCTTTCTTCAGATTCAGCCACTTCTTCCACAAAAGGCAGTTCTTCAATCGGTACATCCTCCGGTAAGCTTGCCTCTTCCGATACTTTAGAGACGGCAACAGATTATGATGAAGTCTACACATACCTGCAATCTTATCAGGATGAGTTGGATTCTTCATCTGTTACCGGTTCAACCGACAGCGGAATTGTCATGTATTCAAATAAAACAGCCGACAGTGGTGCACGCACCGATAATTCCAGCTCCTCTTCGGATTCTTCAACAGCCTCTGCACGTGCTGTGGATACTTCATTTTCCGATACCAACGTCCGCACAGAGGGCGTCGGTGAAGCAGACATTGTAAAAACGGATGGAAGTTATCTTTATACACTGAAAGCAAACTCACAGGAAATTTCCATTGTAGATATCCGGTCTGATCAGATGAAGGTTGTTTCCGGTATTTCGCTGAATGAGAATTTTCAGGCATCCGAATTTTACCTGAGTGACCAGAAGCTTTTTGTCCTTGGCAACATGCAGAACACGCAGGTTGATTCTGACAGTAAAACCTTGTACCGCGGCAGCTGTACCCGTATCCAGACTTATGATCTGGCAGATATCAACAATCCGAAATCCATCGGAACCGTGGATCAGAGTGGTTACTACCGCACTTCACGTTTTAAAGACGGATATCTGTATGTATTCAGCGACTATTATATTTACGATACGATCACCAAAAAAGATTATCCTTCCTATGTTCCGCTTGTTGGTGACAATCTTCTGAAGCAGTCGGATATCTATCTCCCGACGAACCATGCAGCAGACCAGTACCTTGTTGTCAGCTCCGTTTCCGCTTCCAGTCCGGATAAGGCAGCAGACCAGAAAGCAGTCATGTCTGAGAATGGCGAAGTCTATGTGAGTGAGAACAACATTTATATTTACGAATATGCGAACAGCAGTATCCTCGCAGATAATCTTGCGGCAAAGAATCAGACGATCCTCCGCAAGCTGTCTTACAATAAAGGAAAACTTTCCGGCTCTGCCCAGGGCAAAGTAAAAGGATATCTGAACGATTCCTTCAGCATTGATGAGTATGACAATACGTTGCGGCTGGTGACAACGGTTACGCATAATGTCGGAAGCTCTTCACAGTCCAATTCAGTCTATGTGCTGGATGCAGATTTGAAAACAATCGGTAAGATCGAGGATCTTGCCAAAAATGAACAGATCTATTCCGCAAGATTTTTGGGCGATACCGGTTACTTTGTAACTTATGAACAGACAGATCCTTTATTCTCCGTAGACTTTTCCGATCCGGAGAATCCGAAGATCCTTGGCAAGCTGAAAATTCCCGGCTTTTCGGAATACCTGCATTTTTACAGTGATAACCTGCTTCTTGGCATCGGTATGGATACCGATGAAAATGGCATTACAAACGGGGTAAAGATCTCCATGTTTGATATCAGTGATCCTTCGGATGTGAAGGAAGTCAGCAAGTACACACTGGATCAGTACTATTACTCGGATGTTTTTTCTGACTACCGTGCAGCACTGGTTGATCCGGAAAAGAATCTGATCGGCTTTCCGCTTTCCGGATCTGCCAACCAGTATGTGATCCTTTCTTACGATAAAGATCAGGGCTTCCAGGTACAGATGCAGGAGGAAGTCAACGGTAATTCTTACCTTGGAACCCGCGGTGTGTATGCAAACGAAAAGTTCTATGTGATCAATGGAAATGCAATTGAAGCATACCGGATGGGAGACTATGTGAAGATAGATGATCTGCTGCTATAGTGCAGCTTTGCAGAAGGAACTGCCGCTCCGCATACTTTGTGCACCATTCCACATCACCTTATACACCAAAATCGTATATACAAAAACAGGTGCCCACTGGGATATATCACTAAGATATACTTACGTGGACACCTGTTTTATATTTTCATTTACCTGTTATTCCACACCGTTAAAGCAGTAGGTACATACCTGGCATGCATCAATCCCGATTGATTTGATCAGATCATCCAGTCTGTGATAACGAAGTGAAGTGAAATTCTGTCTCTTGCGGATTTCCTCCAGCATTGCTGCATACCGGTCACTGTTCGGATCCGCATATTCACTCAGTACATTGACATCATTGTCGCCTTCCCACTCACGGATGATCCTTCTTGTGATCAGATCCAGGTCTGATTTGGAACGAGAGAAGTTCAAATATTTGCATCCGTACAAAAGCGGTGGACATGCCGGGCGGACATGCACTTCTTTTGCGCCACTCTGATACAGGAACTCTGTCGTCTCACGGAGCTGTGTGCCACGCACGATAGAATCATCGATCAGCAGCAGGCTCCTGTCTTCGATCAGACTATGTACCGGGATCAGTTTCATTCTGGCGATCAGATTACGCTGACTCTGTGTTGTCGGCATGAAGGATCTTGGCCAGGTCGGAGTATATTTGATAAATGGTCTTGCATACGGAATACCTGATTCATTTGCATAGCCTATCGCATGAGCGATACCCGAATCCGGAACTCCTGCAACAATATCCACGTCGATCGAATGGTCATCTCTCTGTGCTAAAAGCTTTCCACAGTTGTAACGCATTTCTTCTACACCAACCCCTTCATAAGAAGAAGTAGGATATCCATAGTATACCCACAGGAACGAACAGATTCTCATCTTTTCACACGCAGGACTTACAGTCTCCACAGATTCCGGTGTCACGTAGACGATTTCCCCAGGTCCCAGCTCTTTGTAATCTGTGTATCCAAGGTTGATATATGCAAAGCTTTCAAAGGAAACGCAGTATGCATTCTCTTTCTTTCCGATCACAACCGGTGTACGTCCGAGAAGGTCTCTGGCTGCATAAATTCCATTCTCTGTCAGAAGCAGAAGCGTCATCGAGCCTTCAACTACTGACTGCACATAACGGATTCCCTCAACAAACGAATCCTTTTTACAGATCAATGCCGCAACCAGTTCTGTAGAATTGATCTGTCCATTGGTCATAGACTGAAAATGTGTATGTCCATTTTCATAAAGATTCCGAATCAGCTGATCCGCATTATTGATCTTACCTACTGTCGTAATTCCAAAGCACCCCAGATGCGACTGGATCAGAATTGGCTGTGGATCATAATCTGAAATACATCCAATTCCAATATTTCCCTTCATTGTATCAACATCTTTTTCAAATTTTGTACGGAACGGCGAATTTTCAATATTATGAATCGCTCTCTTCCAGCCATCACTTCCGTAAGTAGCCATACCTCCACGGCGGGTTCCAAGATGCGAATGATAATCTGTTCCATAAAAAAGATCCAGATTACATGCTTCTTTTGATGCAACGCCAAAAAATCCTCCCATATCTGTAGGTCTCCTTTCTTTATCCCAATACCATAGCCTGTATTTTTCATCTATTTTTTAGTGTATCATGCATTTATGGACGGAAACAATAGCAAAACCCCGAATATATTGCAAATGGCTATAACTATTTCTAATCGTATTTATAATTGTTTGAATTTTCTGATATATATATTACAATTTCAATTCTTTCTAATTTTATCAAAATTATTTTAAAATTATATTGACAAATAAGCATTTGGGTGTTATTATTAAGTCAATCCAAAAGAAAAGAAGTTCCTGACGAGAAAGGGAATTTCAAAAAGATATTTTTTTAATCTGTTACATAGTTTCATATATACTCGCCAAGAGTATAAGATGAAGAACCAGATCAGAAAAGGGTAACAAGAATAATTGTTATTTGAAGGTTAGAAAGTTTTTAAAAAGCAACTATACATTTTAGTTATGAGCGTTTTGTAAGCGGAGTGTGTAGAGAACAATTTTTTAAATTGATAATTTATAATAATAAGAGAAAATTGATATCTGACTTCTGAACAGAAAAAAGTATAAGAGAAAAAGAATATCCGGATAAAATTTTGGAACGAGAACGAAAGGAAGGAGGCTTTGACCGTTGGATATTTCATCATCTAAAACTCAATATGTTAATGGTATGGCAAATGTAAATTCCTGTGAGATGAGCCTTAACCATAGATTATAATCCGGTAAGAGAAAAGTTAATGATAAAAAAGGTCGGAGTAGTAGATAAACCGGAAGCGATTATAAGATATAAAAAGATTCAGCATTTGTTGACATATTGAAGTAAATACCACAGTAATTCAAGATCAGAAAATGTGTAAAGAAACATTCATTGATAAGTAAATTTAACAGTGACGAGAAAGCTGATAAATACCAAAATTGGATTACCTGATTATATAAAATAACGAACGATCAGAATTGATCAAAATCGATTCATATGATTTCATTTTTATAAATTTTATAAAATCTGAATATCATATGAAATGCTCAAAGAACTTACAGGAATAAGAATTACTTAATTCCTCCGATATAAAAATAAAAATTACAATTGAATATTCCGAGACAGCCATTCAAAAGATGGCTGTCTCCTTTTTTTCTGTTACCAGCTCCCAATTTGTGAATTTTTTGTAATATTTTTTTAACATTTCTGAAAAATATCAGCCGTAATTTTTGACATTGACAACGCTCTATGATACACTTAGTAAGTAAAATTATAAGACTTTTGTTTTCCGTTTCTGGTACAAAAGTCAGACTTACTGAGGAAAAGTAAAATAATTAATAATAATCATATGAGGTGAGAAACGTTGGATAAATATGAATATCGCGCAAAGACAGAGCAGATGCTTGCGTATGCCGAACAGAAGTCTTACCAGAAAGCGATGTCGATTGCAGATACGATCGACTGGCGTAAAGTAAAAAATACCGCCATGCTCTCTACCGTAAGCGAAATCTATGAAAATGCGGGGGAACTTGGTAAAGCACGTGATACCTTATTTATTGCGTATGATAAAGCACCTTCCAGCAGAAAGGTTGTATACCGCCTGGGAATTATTTCTCTGAAGCTGGGACATTTCGATGAAGCAGCTGATTGCTACGAAGAATTTGTCAAGCTTGCTCCGAAAGATCCAAACCAGTACATTCTCCGGTATAAGATCTTAAAAGCACAGAAAGCGCCAGTCAAAGAACAGATTGAAGCTCTTGAAGATTTCAAGCATTCTGAATACGTTGAAAAATGGGCATATGAACTTGCCAGATTATACGCTGAAGCCGGTATGACTTCCGAATGTCTTGATGAATGTGATGATCTGATTCTCTGGTTCAGCGAAGGTACTTATGTATACCAGGCAATGGAACTTAAAATGAAATACAAACCGCTGACTCCACTTCAGCAGGAAAAATACGATCATCGAAATGATGGTATCGGCCGTAAGGATTCTTCCAAGAGAAAACCTTCCTTCCGAAAATCCAAAGAACGTCCGGAACCGAATCCACGAATTGCAGACAAGGTCCGCAAAGATGTACATGTCACAGACAGTATTGATCTTCCGGATCTTCCAGAGCCAATGGCCCGGACACATGCTTCCGAACCAGAAGCTGAGTCACAGCCAAAAACCCGGATTCGAAGCACTTCCGATATTTCCACAACCATTTCCGGTGCTTCCCTTTCAGATGCCCTGAAAGCTGGTGTTGCCGTTGCAAGTGGTGCAGTTGCTCCTGAATCTGCTTCAGACGATTCACAGATGACCGGTAAGATGAAGATTGAAGAAATTCTTGCCAACTGGGAAGCAACTCAGCGTGAAAATGCAAAGATTCTTGAAAAGAGCCAGGAGGAAGCTGAGAAAGAAAAAGCCCTGCGCGAGAAGAAGAAAGAAGAAGAAGAGGAAGTTCTTGGAGCTACAAAACCAATCCTTTCTGATGATATCCGCAAACTGATGGAACAGCTTGAAAATGGTGAAGAGCCTGAAATCACCGATGAAGATGCTGAAGATTTCGTTGATGATGAAGAGGATGAAGCGACTGAAAGCCCGGAAGATTCATCCAAAGAAGCTTCAGACACTGACGAGGAAGCTCCGGAAGAAAATGATTTTGAAGAAATCGTTGACTCCGAAGAAGATGATGAATCGGATGCGGTTTACGATGAAGAAGCTGAATACGAGGATGAGGATGAGTCCGAGTATGACGACGACGAGGAATACGAGGATGAAGATGAGTCCGAGTATGACGACGACGAGGAATACGAAGATGAAGATGATTCCGAGTATGACGACGACGAAGAATACGAGGATGAAGATGATTCCGAGTATGATGACGACGAGGAATACGAGGATGAAGATGAGTCCGAGTATGACGACGACGAGGAATACGAGGATGAAGATGAGTCCGAGTATGATGACGACGAGGAATACGAAGATGAAGACGATTCCGAGTATGACGACGACGAGGAATACGAAGATGAAGACGATTCCGAGTATGACGATGACGAGGAATACGAGGATGAAGACGATTCCGAGTATGACGACGACGAGGAATACGAGGATGAAGACGATTCCGAGTATGACGATGACGAGGAATACGAAGATGAAGATGATTCCGAATATGACGATGACGAGGAATACGAGGATGAAGACGATTCCGAGTATGACGATGAGGAAGAATACGAGGATGAAGACGAAGATGACTACCAGATCGATGATGAATTAGATGAAGATCATAAAGAGGATTTTGATTTTGAAAAAGAATCTGCTCTCGATATCGATGATCATGATTCTGACGAAGATGATGGTGATTTTGCAGACCTTGATTCCTTTGAAGATGAAGAAGAATTAGATAGCAGTGATGATTATCTTGATCTTGAATTTGACGAGAAACCGGCTCCTGAGCCAGAGAAAGAAACTTCAAAATCAGCGCAAACTCCTGATATTGACGAAGTTCTTGAAATCGAAGAACCGTCAGAAGATGAAATCACCGAACGCATGGGTAAATTCGATACCGGATTCGTTGTACAGGGTCGTTACGATCTGAGTGCAACAAGTGAGATCGGACTGAAGCTTGGACTTACTGAAGAGCAGAAGCAGCTGTTCTCTTACTTTGTACCGATCCGTGGTGTCAGTGAACAGCTTGTTGAAATCCTTGATAACGACAAACGTTGCCGTAACCGTTATGGAACTTCCCGCACAGGCAACATCCTGATCCTTGGCCGCAAGGGAAGCGGAAAAACAGTCCTCGCAGTTGATATTGTAAAAGCAATCCAGAAACAGCGCAGACTCAAACAGGGTAAAGTTGCAATCGTAACCGGTGATTCTCTGAACAAAAAGGACATCGGAAGTATCATCGATAAGCTGAACGGTGGCGCACTGATCATCGAAAAAGCTTCCAAGATGAATGACAGAACCATCCGTGAACTGAATGACATGATGGATGAACAGACCGGCGAACTTCTCTTCCTTCTGGAAGACCAGAAGAAACCGCTGGAAAGAATGTTTGCATCCCATCGCGAATTCAAACGTAAATTTACTTCCAGACTGGAGCTTCCGGTATTCATCAATGATGAACTGGTTACATTCGGTCAGACCTATGCTAAGGAAAACGGATACCGTATCGATGAAATGGGAATCCTTGCATTATACAGCCGGATTGATATGATGCAGAGAGAAGATCATGCGGTTACTGTTGCAGAAGTAAAAGAGATCATGGATGAAGCAATTTCACATTCCCAGAAAGCAAATGTAAAACATCTTGTGAAACGGGTATTTGGAAGAAGCACTGATAATTCAGACCACATCATCCTGAAAGAAGAAGATTTTAAAGCATAAGATTTCTACAAAGAACGCGCTTCCGGCGCGTTCTTTTATATATGCAGACAAAACCGATAACTATAAAGAAAGAGGGATTATCGAACTGGTTTATATTGTGTTACAAAGTGTTGTAAAGCCCGGAAT
>OLQN01000500.1_pt1 | contig 34340 bp, 30 predicted proteins | sample 1673181 | NCBI WGS metagenome assembly OLQN01 (sample SAMEA3136763, study PRJEB25190) | human gut metagenome | biome: human gut; feature: human-associated habitat; material: faeces | place: Austria | collected 2013
TCAGGGTTATGCTTGGGGTCCATGCCCTCGTTGCGGAAGATGCGGCCGACCTCGTACACGCGGTCCATACCGCCGACGATCAGGCGCTTCAGATACAGCTCGGTCTCGATGCGCAGCACCATGTCCATATCCAGCGTGTTGTGGTGGGTATAGAACGGGCGGGCGGAGGCACCGATCTCAAAGGGGGTCAAGATGGGGGTGTCGACCTCCAGGAAACCCTTCTCGTCCAGGTAAGCGCGGATCTCCTTCAAGATCTGGCTGCGCTTGACGAAGGTGTCTTTGACCTCGGGGTTGACGATGAGGTCAACATAGCGCTGACGATAGCGGGCCTCGCGGTCGGTCAGGCCGTGGAACTTCTCGGGCAGGGGCAGCAGGCTCTTGGAGAGCAGCGTCAGCTCGGAGACGCGGACGGAGATCTCGCCCATTTTGGTGCGGAACACTTCGCCCTTGACACCAATGATGTCGCCGATGTCCAGCTTTTTGAAGGCGGCGTAAGGCTCATCGCCCAGCAGGTCACGCTTGACGAAGATCTGGATATCGCCCTTCTGGTCGCGCAGGTGGGCAAAGCTGGCCTTGCCCATGATGCGTTTGGACATCATACGGCCGGCCAGCGAGACGATCTTGCCGGTCTCGGCTTCGGCGGGCAGGTCGGCAAACTCGGCTTTCAAATCAGCGGAGTAAGAATCCTGCGGATATTTGGTGATGACAAAGGGGTCGCTGCCGGCGGCGCGCAGGTCGGCCAGCTTCTGGCGGCGAACGGCTGCCTGCTGGCTGATGTCCTGTTCGGTCTGGGGCTTATTCTGCTCCATGTGAGATCGTCCTTTCGTGTTTTTAAATCATGAATATGCGGCGGTTTCCGCTTACTTGGAGCGGGTGACGGTCAGCAGCTTGTAGGTGACGATGCTGCCGTTGGGCAGGGTGACGTCGACTGCGTCGCCGGGCTTATGGCCAATCAGGGCGGCGCCGACGGGGCTCTCGTCGCTGATGCGGTTCAGGTTCATGTCAGCCTCGGTGGAACCGGTGATGTCGTAGGATTCCGGCTCCTCGCCCTCCTCCTGGATGGTGACGTTCATACCGATGGAAACGGTATCGCCGGACAGCTCGCTGTCGTCGATGACGCGGGCAACTTTCAGGGTAGCCTCCAGGTCAGCGATGCGGGCCTCGACAACGGCCTGCTCTTCCTTAGCGGCGTCGTACTCGGCGTTCTCGCTCAAGTCGCCGTAGCCACGTGCAACCTTGATCTTATCAGCAACCTCTTTACGTTTAACGGTGCGCAGTTCGTCCAGGTCATGGACCAGTTTATCATAGCCCTCACGGGTAACAACGACTTCTTTCGCCATGGTAGTTTCTCCTAACGTGTAAATAGTAAAAGTTGTGCGGCCCAATACGAGCCGCACTAACTGTAATATTATAAACGGTTCAGCGCCGTTTTGTCAAGTGCATTTTGCCGGATACGAGGCAGTTTCAGCTTATTTATCCAGCTGCAGCAGGCCCACCTTGCGGTAGACTTTGTTGACGGTGCGGTTTGCCAGGCGGGAGGCACGCTCGGCACCGGACTTGAGCACCTCATCAACATACGCTTTATCGGCAAGAATCTTGCCGTACTCGGCCTGGACGGGGGCCAGCGCGTCGGCGGTGACTTCGGCGACAGCCATCTTGAAGTCGCCGTAGCCCTTGCCCTCAAACTCGGCGGCGATCTCGTCCATGCTCTTGCCGGTGAAGGTGCCGTAGATGGTCATGAGGTTGGAAACGCCGGGCTTATTTTCGCGGTCGAAGCGGACGCAGCCGTCGGAATCGGTGACGGCGCGCTTGCATTTGCGCACGATGGCATCCTTGTCGTCAGTCATCAGGATGAAGGCGTTGACATTGGTGTCGGACTTGCTCATCTTCTTGGTCGGCTCGGCCAGGGACATGATCTTGGCGCCGGAGGCCGGGACGTAGCCCTCGGGCAGGATGAAGGTATCGCCGTAGATGCCGTTGAAGCGGCCGGCAATGTCGCGGGCGATCTCCAGATGCTGGGTCTGGTCCTGGCCCACGGGGACGAGGTCGGCGTTATAGATCAGAATGTCGGCTGCCATCAGGACGGGGTAGGTGAACAGGCCGCCGTTGACGTTATCGGGGTGTTTGGCGCTCTTGTCCTTGAACTGGGTCATGCGGGACAGCTCACCGAACTGGGTGTTGCAGGCCAGCACCCAGGACAGCTGGGTGTGGGCAGGCACGTGGCTCTGGACGAAGAGGACATGCTCCTTGGGATCGATGCCGACGGCCAGCAGCAGGGCGGCCAGCTCGCGGGTGCGGCGGCGCAGCTCAGCGGGGTTCTGGCGGACGGTCAGCGAGTGGAGGTCAGCGACCATATACAGGCAGTCGTAGTCCGACTGCAGCAGGGCCCAGTTGCGCACCGCGCCGATATAGTTGCCCAGGGTGGGCGTGCCGGTGGGCTGGATGCCCGAAAGGATGCGTTTACGTTTTTCTTCTGCCATCGTTGCATATCTCCTATCAAAACAAAGCACCGCCCGCGCACGAAGATTCGCGCTGGGGCGGTGTCCGTTGTGTGTTTCGTGTGATACTAGTATTCAACCACAAACGGGGCGGTTTGTCAATAAATTTGGGCGAATGCAGTGGTTTTTTAGGCTCGGTTTAGGTTGGCGGGGTATTGTTTTAACGGCAGTATCCTATTATAAAAGGCCCTGCCGCAGGGTAGGCAGGGCCGGGGTGGCGCACTATTTACTAAAACAAAATCAACGCTTAATATCGTAATCCATATTCATCAAATCACGGATGCTCTCTACATCGTCGGTGATGTTGGCATCGCCGTGGATGGTGTGCTTGATGGCGCTGGAAGCGACCGCGAAGTTCACCATGTCCATGGGTTTGTAGTCGTGCATCATAGCGTAGATCAGGCCGCTGGCAAAGGCATCGCCGCCGCCGACGCGGTCCAGGATGTTGAAGGTGTAGAGCTTGGACTCGAAGGTGTGACCCTCATACCACATGAAGGCTTTCAGGCTGTTCTCGCTGCCGGAATGTACGTACCGCACGTGGCGGGCAATGCACTTCATGTTGGGGTAACGGTCGATGAAATGTTGGAAAACCTCGTCCTGCTGCTCGTAGCTGGGCTGCAGGGGCACGCCGTCCTTCCAGTCGCCCTTGGCGTGGTTTTCCTCGTCTTTCCACAGGTGATACGGCTCGATGCCGAACAGCACGTCCACGTAGGGCAGGCACTGGGTGCAGTAGTCGCGGGCTTCCTCCCAGGTCCACAGGCTGGAGCGGAAGTTGCCGTCGAAGCTGACGGTCAGGCCCATCTCCTTGGCCTCGCGCAGGCAGCGCAGGATGAAATCGGCGCAGTTCTTGTTCAGCGCCGGGGTGATGCCGGACAGGTGCAGCCAGTCAAAGCCCTCAAACAGCTCCTGCAGATCGACCTTGGTCAGGTCGTACTCGGTCAGGGCGCTGTGCATGCGGTCATAGATGACCTTGCTGGGGCGGATGCCGTAGCCGGTCTCGAGGTAATAGGTGCCCAGGCGGCAGCTGGGGGTCTCCTCCTTGGTGGAGAGGATCATCGGCGTACAGTGCACGTCGTTGCAGCGCAGCCAGCGGATGGCGCTTTTACCCAGGGAGTTGTTGGGCACCACGCTGAAGAAGGTGGAGTCCACGCCCAGGTTGGCCAGGGCCAGGGCAATGTTGGCCTCGCTGCCGCCGTAGCTGGCCTCGAAGCTGGATGCCATACGGATCTTTTCGTAATTCGGCGGGGTCAGGCGCAGCATGACTTCGCCAATGGTGATAAATTTCTGCGGACTATTATTGCCAAGCAGGATCGGGTTGGCATGTTCCATGGGTTGCCTCCTGTTTTTATCGGGGATTTAAGCTAAATTCCCAATTTTTTGTCATTTTATATTGTAAGGCATTACCAAAAGAAAATCAACAGAATACGCCCTGTTTAAAAAATATCAACTATTTCTTTAAAAGGCTTCCACCTTATATACGGTCGCGCCGCTGGCACGGGCGGCTTCCAGGCCGGGGCCGGAATCCTCGAAGATCATCGTTTCCGCCGGGGTAGCGCCGAAATGCGCCATGGCTTTCAGGTAGCCCTCGGGGTCTGGCTTGCTGCGGACAACATTCTCGCCGGTGATAAAGACGCCGAACCAATCTGCGCAGTGGAAATACTCCAGCACCTCGGTGGCGTTTTTGCGGCTGCCGGTAGTCACACAGGCAAGGTCGTGGCCGGCGGCTTTCATCGCCTGCAAAATCGCCAGTAAGCTGGTGTTGGGGCGCACCATAGGCAGGCAGCTGCTGTACAGCTCCTTTTTGCGGTCGTGCACCCGCTCCACGGCTTCGGGGGCGGGGTCGCCGCCCATCAGCGGGCGTAAAAACTGCTTATAATAGCCGCCGTTGCAGTATTGGGCGTAGTATTCATCGGTGACGGTAAAGCCCTGCTCCTCCAGCGCAGCGCGGTAGGACGCGGCGTTGGCGGGGATGGTGTCCAGCAGTGTGCCGTCCAGGTCGACGCAGATCAGCATACGTTCTCTCCTTTTGCAAAGTTGGCAACATCGTTGGCCACCATGACCAGCCCGGCGTAGAACATCGGCGCACGCTTGCGGTCTTTGGCCAGTTTGTAGGGCATCAGCCGCAGCCAGTGGATGACCTCGTGCATGAGGATGCTTTCCACCTGGGCGGCGGGGTAACGGCTCTGCAGGTCGGCCATTAAAGCACGATACAGCGCATCATAGGCGGCCGAGCGGGTCAGCGCGAAGTCGATGCGGCTGCCCTGCACGGTGACCCGCGGGGTCTTCATCATGAATTCGTAGCTGCCGTGCAGGCTTTGCAGCAGTTTGCCGTAATCCAGGAAGGGACTTTCGTGCAGATTGCCGGTGTTGGGGTCGATGAGATACCAGCCGCCGTTCGCGCCGGGGTTCAGGCGGCAGATGATGTTTTCAATGGTCAGGTCGCCGTGGATGGTGCCCACGGGGTCAGCAGCGAACAAAGTTTTCAACCGTTCGCGGTCGAAAAGCCAGGCCAGCTGGTGCAGGTTTTTGTACTCGACGCCGTTGACCCAGATGGTGTCGGCGGCCATCAGCTCCCGCAGGGAGCGGGCGTCCCGCAGCTTTTGCAGGTTGGCGTCCACCTTTTTATCGATGTACTGCTCGATTTTTTCCATATCCGCCGGGCGGGCGGTGGGACGGTAGAGCTTTTCTTCCAGCGTGTCCAGCACCTCCCGCAGGATGGCGGTGCTTTTCTCCACAGGGTTGGAGTGCAGGTAGCGGAACAGGCCGACAGCCTGCGGGTCGTAGACCATGTCGTACCAGCAGCAGCCGTCCTCGGTGCTGCTTTGCAGGATGTCGCACAGGGGCAGGCGGTCTTGCTGGGTGCGCAGCCAGGCTAGCTGTTCGGCCAGCTTGTCGCCGTCCGCACCAAAGGCATATTTACGGTAGAACGTCTTTTCTGCGTCCATGCAGAGCATGGTGGTGGCGTTGGAACCGGCGGAATAGTCCTGCAAAATGGTGATGCCCTGGTTCATTTTTAGGAAGCCCTTGACCCACTCTTTGTTTTGCAGGCCGAAATACTGGCTCAAAAACGCCGCGCGATCCTGCGGGTCGGCCTGTGGCAGCAGGTTGAGGTAGCTCTCCCCTGCCGGGGCGGCCTGGGTGGCCTGATTGACGGCACCGCGCACGCTTTCCGGCAGCAGCGTGACCAGCCACATGGCCAGCAGCGGCAGTGCAAACCAGCACAGCAGCAGGATGCGGGCGGCGGGAGCCGCCGTGCCCATTGCCCCGCCGGGCAGCAGAGCGCTGAGGTCGGCGGCGTTGCGGCCAAAAAGCAGGTCGAACACATCCACCAGCGCCATGGGCTGACCGGCTGCGGTGAGGGCCGCTGCCAGCGCCGTGTAGGAGCCGAGGTAGGCCGCCCACATGAGCACCGTATTAACGACAAGACGTCCAATCTTGATGCGACCCAGGTCCTTGAAGGTGTTGATGAGGCTCCAAAAGAACATCATGCCGTCCAATTTCAGCGTATCATTGAACAGCCCGCAGAAGGCAAGGCAGCCTTTTTTGAGCAGGTCCCGCAGGGCCACCACCAGCACAAGGCCCAGCGCCAGCACCAGCGAGAACACCAGGTAATACTGCGCCGCGCCCAGCACGGCCGCACCGCCCTGCCCCAGCGCCCAAAACGCGCCGAAGCCCAGCGCCACGAACCAGACATCCAGGAAGCGGTCCATGATGACGGTAGCCAGCGCGAAGCCGATGCCGCTTTTCATGCGGCGGCCGGTGAACACCGCGCGGAACACATCGCCCAGGTGGAAGGGCAGCACAAAGTTGAGGGCATAGCCGCCGGCCATGCCCCGCAGCATCTGGCCGCGCAGCGGGCGCTCGTAAATTCGGATGAACTGCTCCCACCGCAGCAGGCGGAACGCATGCCCCACCAGCACAAGAAAGAGCGATAATATGAGGTAAAAAGCCATTTACAACAGTTCCTCAAAAGCGGATTTGTTTTCCGGGGCCTCGGCGGCGCGGTACTCGGCCGGTGTGCCGAAGGGCAGGTGCAGGTCGGTGGCGAAGCCTGCCACTTTCGCGCCGCGGTCAGCCAGCACGTTGTAGATGCCGGAGACGAAAAACTCCTTGTATTCGCAGTTTTTCAGGTAGGCGGCGCAGGCGTCGGCGTAGGCCTGCTTGTCCTTGAAGTAGTATGCGCCGCAGATGGCGTCGTGGCTGACCACCTGCTTTTCCACCGTATGACAGACATTGCCGTCCGGGCCGTACTGCAGGTAGCTGTAGGCGGGCGAGTCGCTTGTGAAAGTGAGCAGCGCACCGTCCGGGCCGTGGGCGAAATCGCCCTTGTTGCAGAAGTCGTTGAAGCTACGGCAGAGAAAAAGGTGGTCGCAGTCGTTGAAGAGCAGCGGCTCACCGTCGGGCAGACCCTCGGCCCCGCGCAGGGCGGTGATGGCCGCGCCCTCGGTCACGGCGGGCAGCGCAATGATGCGGGCGTTTGGCCAGTACGCCTTGATCTTGGCGTCGATGGCAAAATCGCGGATATGCTCTTCCAGCACCACAAAGGTGAGGTCGGCGCAGTCGACGTACTTCTCGATGCTGCGGGCGGCCCAATAGAAGAAGGGCTTACCGGCAATTTCGATCAGCGGCTTGGGGCAGACGAAGCCGTTCTCGAAGAACCGGCTGCCCCGGCCTGCCATGGGGAGGATGAGGTGGAGTTTAGGCATAGTTTGGACTCCTTTGTTTTGCGGATTTTTGCTAAATTGCACGGGGCGGCGCGGAACGGCAGCCGCCATTAGCTATTAAAGTGCGGCCAGCATTTTACATTCGGCTTCCACCACGCGGGAAAGGCCTGTTTCAATATCCACCCGGGGCACCCAGCCGTAAGCCTCCCGGGCGTGGGCGTTGTCACACAGGCTGAACTTGTTGACCTCGTGGTCCAGGATCTCCGGTTTGATGCCGTAGGCGCCGCCGTACAGTTCGGGGTACTTGGCCCAGTAATGGCTGCTGGGGCAGTACTTGGCCTCGATGTTTTTGCCCATGATCTTGTTGGCGATGGCGTACAGTTCCCGCACCGAGTAGCTCTGGTTGCTGGAAACATTCACCGCATCAAAGCCGGGCTGCGGGCGCTCGACCACGCGCAGGGCCAGGGCGATGAGGTCGTCCACATAAATGTAGTCGCGGCGCTGGTTGCCGTCGGAGTGGAACTCCGGCGTGCGGTCATAGTACAGCTCGCGGATCATATAGCCCACAAACGGCGGCTGCTTGCGCAGGCAGTCGATGTGAGGGCCGTAGACGTTGGCAAAGCGCAGGCAGGTCACGGTCATGCCATAAGTGTCGGCAAAGCTTTGGGCAAAGCGCTCGGCGCAGTATTTGGTGTTGGGGTAGATCAGGGTGGGCGGGTTGAACTTCGCCTCCACGGTCGGGAACTCAGTCTCGTTCTCGTACATGGCGTTGGTGGAGGCCTGCACCACCTGTTTTACGCCGGTGCGGCGGGCACATTCCAGCACGTGTACCAGGCCCATGGTGTTGACCTCAACGGCCTGCACGGGGTCGCTCTGGCAGTCCGGCAGGGGCGCGATGCCCGCAATGTTATACACAACATCGAACTTTTCTTCTTCAAACAGCTTGGGCAGGGCTTCGCGGTCGCGGATGTCCATGCGGCGGACTTCGGGGCCGAAATCGTGGTCGTCAAACTTTAAGTTGTCGAGGTTGCCGTAGGAGAAGTTGTCGATGCCGATGACCTCGTCCCCGCGCTGCCACAGGGTGTGCCACAGCTGGCCGCCGATGAATCCGGCGGCGCCCGTTACCAGAACTTTCATAAGAGAGCCTCCTTATAAATTGGACGCAATAACGCTGCTTGTATAATTTTCAATGGGCTTTTCGCGCCATTCGCGGGTGACAAATTTCTGCTTGCCGGCCAGATACCGCCCGCAGAGTTTGAGCAGGCTGATGCCGAAGCTGGTGAGCTTGTTGTTGCTGACCTGGTCCTCCTCCCGCCAGGAGATGGGGAAAAACAGCACACGCTGTTTGAGCTGACAGAGGGCGAGGATCATGCAATCATTAAAGTACAGTGTATCAGGGAATTTTTTGTAGTACTCAGTTTTCAGCGGCTCGACCGCGTAGAGGTTCAGGCCGCTGCCCAGGTCGGTGATGCGCTTGCCCGCCACCAGGCTGAACAGGGCGTTGAAGCCGTAGTTGCCCACCACGCGCAAGGCACTGTACCCCTTGATGCGGCTGCCCTTCATGAAGCGGGAGCCAAGGCAGCAATCGTAATTTTTGTACGTTCCATCGTTTAAGATAGGCAGCAGGTCAGCGACAGCGCCCTGGTCGTCGCCATGCAGCACCACCAGGTGCTGGTAGCCGTGGGCGGCTGCGTAACCGAAGGCCACCTTGTGGCTGCCGCCGAGGCCGTAGTTTTCATCGTTGCGCAAAAGGCGCACGGGGGCCGCCGGGTGGCGGGCCATCCAATCCTGCACGGCGGCCTCGGTGCCATCGGTGGAGCGGTTGTTGACGACGATGCACTCCCCCACCCAGGGCAAAACGTGCGGGTCCAGCAGCTGCGACAGCACGCGCGGGACCTGTTTTTCACAGTTGTAAGCGGGGATGAAAATAAGTAGTTTTTCCATGTGTTTGCTCCTGTTTGTGTGGGGGTAGGGTAATTTAAAGTGGCAACTAAAGTAGCCACCCCTCACCCGCTTCGCGGGAGCTCCCCTCGAGGGGAGCCTTTAGGAGGGGTCAAGACCCCTCCCTACAGTACCAATTTATAAGGGGATTTTGGCCCCGGAGGGGTCAATGTGGGAAGAGGGAAAAATCCGTTAAGAAAAATGCAGCACTCCTGCATTTTTTAGGATTTTTTTCTCTGACCCTCCTCTTTGGGGTTCTTAGGGGCGAGCAGCCCCTAAGGCGGGGTCCGCTGCCTCGCAACAGCGGGACTTCTTTCGCTACCTTTTTTGGTCACAAAAAAGGTAGTCTTGCCGGTGGATGCCGTTATAAAGAGGTGCCGCCGCAGGGTGGCGGCACCGAAAGGCATCAGCCAACCAAAAGGACTTGCAAGCTGGCAGAACCGTGGGTGACGTTGTACCGCTCAACAATGGTAAAGTTCGATTCCAACCAGGAATGAAACTCCGCCATATCGCGGACCTCGGCGTCATCGTACAGGATCACGCGGGGCGTCTTGCCGGGGACGTCGGTGTAATACTGCTCAAACCGAGGGTCGCTGTCGGTGCCGGAGATGACCGACGCCTGGGCAACATCCAACGTACCATCGGCCATTAAAAAGCCCAGGCCGTGCTGCTCGCCGATGGCCTGCAAAATCGGCTGGCCCGCGTAGGGCGCCAGCGCTTCATACAGACACTCCTGCATGTCGGCGGCTTTGGCGTCGGCATAGATGCCCTTGGCCGGGCCGGTGGTGATGCGCACCAGCGGCGTGTCTGTGATGTCAGCCGATTTCCAGCCGGTTGTCTGCACGCACCAGACGCGACAGACGAGCAAAAACGCCAGCATCGCGGCCAGGCAAAGCACACCCTCGGCGCGGCGGGATTTTGCGGCATTGTCCCCGCCATCCGCATGGTTCACCAGCGCCAGCATACCGCAGACGGCGGGCCATGTCAAGTACATAAAAGTCGGGGCCAATCCAAGCAGCGTCGACCGCAGGATCATGGCGTAGGCCGCCAGCCCCGGCAGATAACCCAGCCAGAACAGCTCGGCGTTGCCGGGCCTGCCGCGGCCGCGCCAGAACGCCCACGCCCCGGCCAGCACCACCACCGGCACAAACTGGCGCTCGTCCAGGCTGCCGTCCTTAACGGCACGCAGCAGGCACTGCACCGTGGCAAAGGCTGCCCACAGGTTGAGCAGCCGCCCCACCGTAACAGGCTGCTTTTTAATAAGGTAGAGCGCCGCGCAGACGGCGGCGGAGGCCAGCAGCGGCCAGAGCAGCGACCGTGCTACGGTCAATGCCTGGCCGGCCAGCAGGGCCATGCGCTGGGCGGTGGTGAAATTGTACTGCGGGTCGTGCAAAATCAACGTCAGGCGGCTGAGCAGCAGCGAGATGCTGAACTCCACGCCGGAGAGCGCATACACCAGAAACGCCACACCGCAGACGGCGCAGCTGCCCAGCAGCACCCAAGCGCCGCGGTGTTTCGGCTCGCCATAGCGCTTGCCCAAAATCAGCATGCCGATCCACAGCACGGCAAAGGCCGCCGCGCTTTGGGGGAAGGCCAAATACCCGAAGCAGGCGCACACCGCGCCCAGCGGCACCAGCCACAGCTGCTTGCAGCCGCGGGTGACATAGTGGTGCAGGCAGAGGAACGCCGCCAGCGTCCAGTGGAACTGCTGGCCGGTGTAGTCCGGGCCGAGGAACCACTTGGGCACGAAGGCGAACAGCACCAGCGCCGCCAGCAGCGCGGCGGGCTTGCCCAGGTCGCGGCGGAACTCCCGGTAAAAGACGTAGCTCATGCCCGCCTTGCAGGCCAGCACCACGAGCCGGAAGAACACCAGCACGCCGGTAGTGCCGCCCGTGATGCCGATGAACATCGCCAACAGTGCGGCGGCGGGCAGGCTGGACAATTGATGCGGCTCCCACATATCATAAAAGAGCCGGTCGCCGCTGACCAGGCGGTAGCCGAGGGACAAAGCGTACTCCTCGTCGATCTCCAGCCCCGTAAAGGCGCTGTGCAGCATAACGGCAGCGCAGACAAGTACCAGAATCAGCGGCAGTATGCGGTTTTTACGGGTCTGCGCCATCAGGCGCCGCCCCCTTTCAAGGTTTTATGCAGCAGGGTGTCCCGCAGGCAGTACCAGTAGGGCAGGTAGTTCTCGCAGAACGCCCCCCACTTGCGCTGCAGCCGGCTTTGCGGCTTGTCCTGTTTGTTTTTGACCGCTGCTACGTCGAAGTAGCGGGACTTATCCCGCACGGTGATTTTCTGCTCAAAGGGCATCTGCCAGCCCTCCGGGTACCAGTAAGCCGGGGTCAGCAGGCGGTAGTCGCTGCGCTCGGCCGCATAGCGGTTCAGCTGGCTTTCATCATGCCAAAGGGCGATGACATTTTGTTGCAGGTCGGCCTCGGTGCGGCGCTCCAGCTCATGGCAGAGCGCCAAAAACGCCGGGGCCGTGCCGCCGTTGAGGCCGCCCGAAACGTAATATTTTCCGCAATTATACGGAATGTACGCTGTGCTTTTTGGGTTGCGGTCGTAGCTGAAAAAGGGCGGCTTTTTATCCCAGAAGCCCGGCTGCTGGACCAGCAGCAGGTTTTCGCCCCGGGTCGGGCGGGGCAGAAATTCTTCCTCGGTGATGGTCTGGGTGCAGGTGAGATTGGCGTTAAAGAAAAAGAGGTAGTCCATTTTGGACAGCACAGTCTCCTGTGTCAAAAAGATGGAGAACCGCTTGAGGGTGCTGTAGGGCCAGGGGTAGGGTTCCTGATAGATGCGATGGACGCCGGGGGCGTCCTCGTACTCAATAGCGGGGGCATCGGTGAATACAAAGTACTCTTTCTCGCAGTTGGGGAGGAATTTATCGTTGAACGTGCGGTAAAATTCCGGCCAGAACACCGTGTACTTGCCGGTGCAGATGTACAGCATGCCGACTTTCGTCATTCCGCTTTCCCCTTTCGTTTGAGTTTGGCTGCCAGTTTTCCTGCGTAGCTGCGCAGATAAGCGGCATCCCTGCCCCAGCCGTAAACGGCCAGGTTAAGCACGTTGGGCACCACCAGCACCACCAGCACACGGGGCACCAGCCCCAGCCAGCCGCCGGGCATGCGGGCGCAAATTGCGTAGCTGCCACCCATGCACACCGCCAGCGTGACCAGATGCAGCGCCTGCACGGCTAGATAGTGGGCCAGCCCGCCCGCCATGTACCGGCGGAACACCACCACCACGCGCCCTGCCCACATGATGCAGTGGGCCACGACGGTAGCGATGAGCGCGCCGGTGATGTCGAACATCGGGAACAGGATGAAGCTGAGGATGAGGTTGACCACCGCCGAGCTGACCATGAACCACTGGTCCTGCTCAAAGTGGCCCAGCACCGCGCGGTAGGAGCCGAGCATGCGGTGGTTCCAGCCGACGTACTCGTTTAAGCAGAACACCAGCACGAAGCTGAGGGGCAGTAGCCAGCGCTCGCCCATCCAGGCCCCCATGAAGGGCTGGAACAGGCAAAAGTACGCGGTAGCGACGAAGCTTGCAAACAGGTAGCTGAACAGGTCCATGCCCCAGAACACCTGCTTGTCGTGGTCGTTGGCGGCGGCGGACTTATCGTAGACGATGTTGCCGATGGCCGCGGCGAAGCTGTCCATGACCTTGTTGCCCAGGTCGGTGGCGCTGGTGGAGATGGTGGAGTAGTTGCCAAGGTAGGTCGTCTGCACCGAGCCGCCCAAGCGGGAGGTGACGATGGTATCCGACGAGCCGTAGATGGTATTGGACAGGCGGTGAACCAAATAGTACCGCAGATCATGGAAAATGCCCAAGTCCTTAAAGTCCGCCAGCGTGACCTTGACGTCCTTGACGTAGGGGAAGTCCTTTTTGAACCGCCACGCAATAAGCAGGTTGGCGCAGACATTGAAGAAGATGGACACGCTGAAATACAGCACATAGTTGGGCCACCACATCGACACGGCGATCTTGGCCAGCGAGGTGAGGACGTTGCAGCAGAAGTCGATCTGGGTGCAGCGGTAGCCCTGCTGGGTGCAGGTGTACATCAGCCGCCGGGTAACCAAAAAGTAACTGCACAGCGTGGAAACCACATTTAAACCGTAGACCGTGTAGCCGGTGGCCAGGGGCACGTCCGGCATGATCCACGGCAGGGCAGCCGCACCGCACAGCGCCAGCAGCGCAATGACGCTGCCCACGGCGCGGTAGGCCCACTTGTACATGGACATGTATTTGCTGATCTTTTCCTCGTTTTTGGCAGCGATCTGCTCATACAGGCGGTAGCTGATGACGCTGCCGACGCCGAACTCGGCAATCGAGAAAAAGTTGAACAGCTGGCTGACGACCTGGGACGCGGTGGTGACCTGCGTGCCGAAGTTATCGACCAGCAGCCGCCGCGTGACCAGCCCCAGCAAAAGCAGCAGCAGGCTGGAGCCCAGGGCGTAGGCCATATTTAATAATGTACGTTTGGTGCGCAAATGGGTGTACCTCGTTTGTGTAGTGGTTTGTAGGGGGAGATGCTGTGCATCGCCCCTACGGCCACCGATTCAGCGTCTGCTTGCCATCCATAAGGTCAGGCGTGGGCCGATGGTTTTCATCATGGTTTGGAACAGTTTCCAATCTTTGCGGGTCTGCACCTCGGTGCCGTGGGGGTAAAGGGGGCGCAGGCGGCGCAGGCCGGGCAGGCAGGCTTTGCGCAGGGCCGTGTCTTTTACGGCGGCGGTGCGGGCCTGGGGCCAAAACACATCGGCGGCGGCGTCCAGCATCACGGCGTAGACCTCCGGGCGTATTTTGCCCAGGGCGGCCTGGGCGGCCAAGTGGCGCTGGGCGGCGGCAAGGGCGTCAAACCGCTTGGGCAGGTTCTTGGCGTCGGTCAGCAAGCTGCCCTGCCGGCCCACCCGGTAGTGGGTGAACACCGTGTCCAAAAAATACAACCGTGTGCAGTGGTTGAGCAGCATCAGGTCAAAGGGCCAATCCTCGGCCCAGCGCACGTCGTCCCAAAAGCGGACGCCGGTGTCGGCCAGCCAGGCGCGGCGGATGCAGTATTTCCACACCGACCAGTGCCCTGCCCGGTACAGGCTTTTCAGGCGGGCAGCGTAGTCATCGCTGTCAAAGGGGCCGGGCAGCAGGCGCAGGCCGGTGTGTTCGGTCAGGGTGCCGTCGGGCTGCCACTCCAAATGCTTGCCGATGAACCAGTCGAAATCCGGATGAGTGGCCAGTTCGCGGCGCAGCGTCTCCAGCAGGCCGGGGGCCATGGCATCGTCGCTGTCCAGGAACAGCACCCACTCGCCTTTTGCGGCGGCCAGCCCGGTGTTGCGGGCGTGGGCTGGGCCGCCGTTCGGCTGGTGGAACACCCGGATGCGGGCATCCTCCTGTGCCAGCGCGTCGCAGACCGCGGCGGAGCCGTCGTGGCTGCCGTCATCGACAAGCAGCAGCTCAAAGTCGGTGAACGTCTGGGCCAGAATGCTCTCCACAGCCGGGCGCAGGTACGGCCCCGTGTTGTAGACTGTGGAGATTATGCTGATTTTGGGATGGTCGGACATAGGCTTTTCCTTCTAAAGCAACTTTGTAGGGGCCGGGCATGCCCGGCCCGCAGCACAGCGGAAGATGGTCGTTTTGGCGAGGTGGAGGGCCGGACATGTCCGGCCCCTACGCGGAGGCATCCGTAGGGGCGGATTCCATATCCGCCCGCATTACAGCAGCCGTTGCTTCGCCATCGTATACCCCGCCAGCAGACCCGGCCAATTGCACGCCACGCCAATGCGGTACGGCACGGCCAGAAGCCTGTTCGGGTCATTCCGCAGGCGTTCCCGCAGGGCTTTGCGGGCGGCGGGGTCGGCTAAAATTTCAGCAAACAGCGCGCGGCGCTCTGCATAGGACAACGTGCCCTTACAGCCGGTCAGCAGGCCGTACTGGTTCAGGCAGGCCCGCAGACGGCTCGCGGCCTCATAGGGGGCCGGGTCGATGCCGTTTTGCCGCAGCAAATCGGCCAGCGCCGGGCGGGTCACGCGCTCGGCGTCCAGCAAGTCCCCCCGCAGGCGGCGGGACAGACTGCCGGCCTCGGTATCATACTGCTTATAGTATACACCATCCAGACAATAAATGGCAGAGGTATTCTGTAAAAATTGTATGTTAAACAGCACGTCCTCGTTGATGGCAAGGCGCGCATCAAACCGCACCGCCCCGATGGCCGCGCGGCGGAACAGCTTGGGGTAGGGCGCGGCCAGCAGCCCCGTGTCAAACAGCAGGGGGGAGAGCGCACTGCCGAGAGCCTGTAAGTCCGGGCAGAACCCCGCGGGCAGGTAGTCGCTGGGCTTGACCGCACCGCTGCTTTCCCGCGTAAGGCCGAACAAAATCATGTCGGCGTCGGTGGTCAGGGCGTCCAGCGCGGCCCACAGACCGGGTAAAAGCGCATCGTCGGCATCCAAAAACAGCACCCAGTCCCCGTGCGCGGCGTCCAGCCCAGTATTGCGGGCCGCACCCGCGCCGCCGTTTGCACGATGCAGCGCCCTGATGCGCGGGTCAGCGGCTGACAATTCGTCACAGAGGGCGCCCGTGTCGTCGGGGCTGCCGTCGTCGACGAGTAGGACCTCCAAATCGGCGGGCGCACCGGTCAGGGCGCTGTCCACCGCGCGGCGCAGCGTGGCCGCGGCCCTGTAGCAGGGGATGATGACGGAAATGCTCACGGGTGCTCCTCCTGCAAAATGCTTTCGTAGATGTGCAGCAAATCAGCGGCGTTGCGGGCCGCATTATGGGTCTGCAGTGCGCGGGCACGGGCCGCCCGGCCCATGGCCGTACCGCCGTCGGGGCTGTGCAGCACCTGCAAAACGGCGCGGGCCAGCGCGTCGGCGTCCAGCGCATCGCCGTACAAAAGACCCTCGGTGCCGCTCGCCAGCATCGAAGGAATACCGCCCACGGCGCTGGCGACGCAGGGCAGGCCCAGCAGCATGGCCTCGCCTAAGCTGTTGGGGCTGTTCTCGCAGCCGGACGGCAGCAAAAAGGCGTCTGCCTCCAGATACGCCTGCCGCATGGCCGCGGCATCCAGCGGCCCGGTGTAGCGGATGTGCTCCGTCACGCCCAGCTGTGCGGCCAGCCGCTTGCAGTAGAGCTTGTAGGGGAACATTCGGTCAATGACCGGGCGCAGCAGCGGGCCCTTGTCCAGCGGCGGCCAGCCCGCAATGCGCAGCTCGGCGTCACCGTACTCGGCCAGCACGGCAGGCAGCGCTTTGATGACGGTGTGCAGGTTTTTCAGCGGGTAGTTGCCCTGGGGCAGCAGCAGCACCGGCGCGGCGGCAAAGTCCCGCGCATGCCACAGCGTACCCGTATAAAACAGCGGGCGCAGTGTCTCGTTGCAGGGGTAGTAGCGGGCGTGGGGGGCCAGCGCGGCGCAGGCGGCGCGGTCAAACGCCGTGCGGCCCGTCACATAGCGGGCATCGGCCAGCGTGGCGGCCTCCTTTGCGGCCAGTGCGTCAAAGCTCGCCTGCATGTTGTCGAGCAGCTCGCCGGGAATGATTTTATCAATGGTGTGCCACAGCGCACCGGAACGGCGGTATTTTTCGGGCACGCCGTCGCAGAGGTGCGCGGCGCAGTCCCGCATAACGCCCTGTACGCTGAACAGCACGGGCAAGCCTGATGCGCGGGCAGCGTCGGCCATGACGGCGGCGGGGTCAAACTCGGTGCCCCATATATGCACAAGGTCGGGGCGCTCGGCCTGCAAAAGCGGCGCAAAGGCGGCAGTGTCGCGCACGACGCGGTAATGCACGCCGTCCGCGGTGCCGTCGGCATCTTCTTTGCCCACGCAGAGCACGGTCAGGTGCAGATCGGGGCAGGCGCGCAGCGCGGCCAGCTGCCCGGTCAGCCAGCTGCCGCTGACATCGCTGGCTCCGGCCAGCCCGCAGGCAGCCGCCGCCTGCGGCAGGGTGGTTCTGACAAGCCAAAGAATGTGCATAGGGACTCCTTTATTTTCTCTTGAATGGCCGCAGCTGACCGCTCACAACCACTTTAAAAACTCCTCCGCGACCTTCTCCGGGGTGAACTCGGGGTAGAGCCTTGCCGTCTGGGCAAAGGGCAGGGCATGACCCTGTACATTGTGCAGCCAGCTGTGCAGCTTTGCCACGGTGCCCGGCGTGACACCGTCCTTCCGGTGCAGAACCAGCGCCAGCGGGTAGCGCGCCAGATAGGGCAGGGTGGGGTCGTTTTCGCTCACAGCCAGATGCAGTACCGGCTTGCCGGTGGCAAAATAGCCAAACAGCTTGCTGGGCATCTGGTTGTCATAGGTGTTGCCCAGACTGACGAGCACATCGGCGCGGTTTTCCAGCGCGGCGGCCTCGTCGGGCGGCAGAAGGCCGGGGCGCACAAATTTTGCGCCCAGAACACGGGCTGTCTCGTCGGCGTCGGCGGCAAAGCGCTCCCAGCCGCCGCCCGCCATCGTTAATGTTACAGCGTCGTCATGCAGTGCGCGGAACAGCGCCAGCGCAAAGCCGGGCTCCCGCATACCGGGGTGCAGGCTGCCGCAGAAAACACACTGTATATCGTCGTGTTCCACCGGCTCCATGACCCGCGGCAGCAGCGTTGGAAAGCCCAGAACGTGTACCTTTTCCCGCCACGGGGCCAGCGGTGCGCCGTCGGCGTAGTCGGGCAGGGCCTGCGGCGTGACGAAGGTCCCGTTCAGCGCGTCCAGCAGCTGCCCCTCCCGCGCAAAGCCGCCCGGGGCTGTGTAGTCCCGGTTGGAGGCATAGGGGTCCAGCTGCCACAAAAATTTCTTCCCGCGGATGGCGGCAGCCTCCAGCGCAAACGCCGTGCGGTAGGGTGCACAGACGGCACAGACTGCGTCAAAGTGAAATTCCGCGTCCAGCCGCTCGATTTCCCGCCGGCTGTCCACGGTGCGGCGGGGCTGCTTCAGCACCAGCTGGCGGAACGCCGCCGCCGCTGCCGCGGGGTGTGCAGCCAGCCGGGCCAGCCGCAGCGGCACCGGCGTGCCGCCCTTTTGGCCGTTTTCCAGCGCCTCGTTCATCTGGCGCTCGTCGGCAAAGGCCAGCAGGTGCTGCATGGCTCCCTCCGGCGGGGCGGGCGGGGCGTGCAGGCCGTCCCAGAGGGTCAAAATATGTACGGTATGGTCGCGGCGGAGCAGCTGCTCCGCCAGCCGAAAGCCCATCAGGGCGTTGGCGCTGGCGGGGTTCTCCACCCGGTCCAGTACAAGTAAAATGCGCATTATTGTCGGTCCTTCAAGAAATTTCGGCACGCCCACTGCCAGAGCCGCGGCATGTGCAGCGTCAGCCAGGCCGAAAGCCGGATGCTCCGGGGCAGCAGCGGATTGCGCCCCAGCTGCGGGTCGTCGGCCCCCGCGGCAATGCCGATCTTAAGCTCGTTCAATTGGACGCGGTAGTCTGCGGCGTTGGCACGGCGCAGGATCATGCTGGCCAGATAGACGAGCTTTTCATAGTAAAAGGCGTTCACGCTCTGCTGCATTTCGGCGGGGGCCGTGGCGCGGATCTCCGCAGCGGCGCGGCGCTGGTCGTCGATGCTCTGCGGCGGCAGGGCGCGGTGGCTGGCGCTGGCCGCGTGCTGGCGGTAGTGATAGCCTGCAAAATCGCAGAACGCACACCCCGGAGCGGCTAAAAATGCACGCCAGTTCGCCAATAGATCCTCGTTATAGGCCAGCCCGTTGTCGAGCATCTCCTCGGTCAGCAGGTCGGCGGAGAACAGCTTGTTCCACAGGCCGTAATCCACGGCGTGGTCATGCAGCAGCGCGTCCAGATGTGCGGGGCTTCGCAGGATCTTGCTGTTGCAGGGCGCGGGCGCGTCGGCGGGCACAGTGTCGGTAAAGGTATCGTACCGGCAGCAGGCCAGCGGCAGCCCACTGTTCGTCACCGCCGCATACAGCGTGTCCAGAAACTCAGGGTGGTACAAATCGTCCGCGTCGCAAAACGCAAACCATTTGGCCCCCAGCGCCCGCCCCTCGCGCACACCCGCCGTGCGGGCCGCGCAGACACCGCTGTTGGTCTGGTGCAGCGCCACAAAGCGCTGGTCGCCCGCCGCGATGGCATCGCAGAGCGCGGGGGAGTCGTCGGTGGAGCCGTCTTCCACCAGAATGCACCGGAAGCCGTCAAATTTCTGGGCAGCAATCGCGTCGGTGCAGGCGGTCAGGAACGCCGCCGCATTATGTACAGGTACGATGACTGCGATCTCACAGGGCTTCATGGCGTCACCTCGGCATAACGACGCAGGTAAAAGGCTTGCAGGACCGCGGCGCTCGTGTGGATGTCATATCCGGCCTTAATGGCCTTCTCCCGCGCCTGCGGGTCGCGGCGGAAGGAGGCCGCCGCAATTGTGTTTGCCCACGCGGCGGTGTCGTTCAGCGGCAGGAATTTTACCCTGTCGGTGAACGCCGCGCCGCGGTCCACCGTGTCGGCCACAAAGCAGGGCAGACCCGCGGTCTGCGCCTCCACCAGCACGACGGGCAGACCCTCGAAAAGGCTGGGAAGCAAAAAGGCGTCCATCGCGTCGTAAAAGCTCTGGATGTTGCTGCGCACGCCCGCAAAGATCACACTGTCGCCAAGGCCGAGCTCGGCGGCCAGCGCCTGCATTTTTTCCACGTAGGCGGGGTCGCCGCCGCCCAGAAGCACCAGCCGTGCCTTGGGCAGGCGGGTGCGCACGGCGGCAAAAATTTTGAGCAGTCCCGGGTGATTCTTCTGGTCGGAGAACCGCCCCACATGGCCGAACAGGATTTCCTGATCGGTCACACCCAGCTCACCGCGCAAAAGCGCACGGCGCTGCGGGTCGCGGGCGGCAAACCGCGCCGTGTCGATGCCGTTGGGCACGACGGTGAACGGATGCTTGCCAAAAAGCATCTGCCCGGCCTTCTCACTGCACGCAAAGCGGTCCGTCAGGCCGATGTTGAAAAAGCTGCTCATAAAATGATCGAGCCGCCCCACGAAATTGCGCTCATACGCGGTATTGTGGCTGTGGCCGCACCGCACGGGGATACCCGCGCGCCGCGCCGCGGGGTTGTAGAACATGCCAAACCCGCTGTAATGGCCGTGGATGATGCGCCACTCGGGGTGGGCGGCAAACAGCGCCCGCAATTCACGCAGGTAGCGGGGCAGGTTGTTGTCCTGCCGGACGGTCAGCTTGAAGATGCGCCCGCCCAGCGCACGAATTTCATCGTCAAAAAAGCACGGCTTATCGTAATGATAGAGAAAATCGAACTGGACCTTCTCCCGGTCGATCGTGCGGTAGACGTTCATGACAAAGGTCTCCATGCCGCCGGCGTCCATGGCGGGCATGACCTGTAAAACACGGATGGGCGGCATCAGCGTTCAGCCTCCAATGCGGTCATCTTTTGCAGCTTCTTGGCAGTTTTGGCCAGAATTTCGTCTTTGTCTGTTGCATCCTTTTTGCCGTCGCAGGAGAGCGCCCGCAGGTCACAGGTGCGGGCGCCGTCGAAGCGGTATTTATCAGCTTTCATGGGCAATGCCTCCCTGAAATTATACTTATTTATAAGTATACCCGTTTTTGTGCATTTGTGCAACAGCAGGGCAAGAAAAAAGCTCCCCTTGCAAAAGGGGAGCGAAATTCCTGGCCACCTCCCTCGCAGAGGGAGGTAAGAGTTATTTCTTCGGCTTCTTTTCCGCTTCGGCGCATTTGCTGTGGCAGCCGGCACAGTTGCCGCCGCAGCCGCCCTGCCAGCCGCCGTTCTGGCAGATGAACAGGATCGCCAGCGCCAGCAACACAAAAATAATCACAACAATGATAACACTTGCCATATCGTATATTACCTCATACGTATCTGTAGGGGTGCTTTCCGGCGCGGTTCACACCAGGCCGAACACCGTTCCTACACAGTGTACCACAAATGCCACGATCCATGCAATACCGCATTGCATCAAAACGACGCCTGCTGCGGCGCGGGCACTGCCCAGCTCACGCTTGACGGCAGCAATCGCGGCCACGCAGGGCGTGTACAGCAGGGTAAACACCAGAAACACGATGGCCGTGAACGGGGTAAACAGCGTGGTCAGTGCGGCGGTGTCCCCGCCCAGAAGGACCGTCAGCGTAGAGACAACGCTCTCCTTGGCCGTAAAGCCGGTGATCAGCGCGGTGGAAACGCGCCAATCGCCAAAGCCCAGCGGCCTGAACAACGGGGCAATAAAACTGCCGATGGCCGCCAGCAGGCTTTTGTCCGCCGAAGCGGCCACGTTCAGACGCATGTCAAAGGTCTGCAGGAACCAGATCAGCACCGTTGCCACAAAGATAATGGTGAAGGCCTTCTGCAAAAAGTCGCGGGCTTTCTCCCAAATCAGCTGGCAGACACTGCGCGCCGAGGGAAAACGGTAGTTGGGCAGCTCCATGACGAAGGGGACAGGCTCGCCCTTGTACTTGGTGAATTTCAGCAGGATCGCGTACAGGATGCCGCACAGGATGCCCGTGATGTACAACCCGATCATCACGACGGCACGCCACTGCCGGGGGAAGAACGCCGTCGTGAACAGGGCGTAGATCGGCAGCTTGGCCGAGCAGCTCATGAACGGGGTGAGCAGGATCGTCATTTTGCGGTCACGGTCACTGGACAACGTGCGGGTGGCCATGATGGCGGGCACCGAGCAGCCGAAGCCGATGAGCATGGGCACAAAGCTGCGGCCCGAAAGTCCGATGCGGCGCAGCAGCTGATCCATGACGAAGGCCACACGCGCCATATAGCCGGTGTCCTCCAGAATCGACAGGAAGAAGAACAGCGTGACGATGGTCGGCAGGAAGCTCAGCACGCTGCCCACGCCCGCAAAGATGCCGTCAATAACAAGGCTGTGCACAACGGGGTTGATGCCGTAGACCGTCAGTGCGTGGTCGGTCAGGTTGGTGAGCGCGTCAATGCCCAGTGTCAGCAGGTCGGACAGGCCCGCGCCGATGACACCGAACGTCAGCCAGAATACCAGCGCCATAATGCCGATAAAGCAGGGCAGGGCGGTGTATTTGCCGGTCAGGATGCGGTCAATGGCCACACTGCGCTTGTGCTCGCGGCTTTCGCCGGGCCGCACAACGGTTTTGTCGCAGAGGCGTTCAATAAAGTTGAACCGCATATCCGCCAGCGCTGCCTCGCGGTCCAGACCCGTCTCACTTTCCAGCTCGGCAATCGTGTGACCGAGCATCTCGGTCTCGTTCGCATCGAGGTCCAGCGCGGATTCGATCAGCGTATCGCCCTCGACCAGCTTTGTTGCGGCAAAACGCAGCGGCAGTCCGGTGCGGGCAGCGTGATCCTCGATCAGATGGCTTACGGCGTGTACACAGCGGTGCACCGCACCGCCCGCGCCGTCCCCGGCGTCGCAGAAGTCAATGCGGCCCGGCGTCTCGCGGTGGCGGGCCACGTGCAGGGCGTGCTCGACCAGCTCGTCGATGCCCTCATTCTTGGCGGCGGAAATCGGCACAACCGGCACGCCGAGCAGCTCCTCCAGCTCGTTGACCATGATGGTGCCGCCGTTGGCGCGGACCTCATCCATCATGTTCAGCGCCAGAACCAGCGGAATGTTCAGCTCCATGAGCTGCATCGTTAAGTACAGATTGCGCTCGATGTTGGACGCATCCACAATGTTGATGATGCCGTCCGGGTGCGTGTTGAGCAGAAAATCGCGGGTGACGATCTCCTCACTGGAATAGGGGGACAGGCTGTAGATGCCCGGCAGGTCGGTGACGGTAGCCTCGGCATGGCCGCGGATGACGCCGTCCTTGCGGTCCACCGTCACACCCGGGAAGTTGCCGACGTGCTGGTTGGAGCCGGTCAGCTGGTTAAAAAGCGTCGTCTTGCCGCAGTTCTGGTTGCCGGCCAGCGCGAACCGGAGCGGCTGGCCTTTGGGAATTTCGGCCCCGCTCTTGCGGTCATGGTAGCTGGGGGCCTTGCGCAGCTCGCCCACGCCGGGATGGGGTACCGCGGTGTGGCGCTCCTCACTGCGGGCGGCGCGGTCCGTCTCGTGGACGTTCTCCACTTCGATTTTCGCCGCGTCGTCCAGCCGCAGCGTCAGCTCATAGCCGCGCAGCTCGACCTCGATGGGGTCGCCCATCGGCGCGACCTTGCGCAGGGTGACTTCGGTGCCGGGGGTCAGGCCCATGTCCAGCAGGTGGTGGCGCAGCTCGCCCTGGCCGCCGATGGTACGCAGTACAGCATCCTGCCCGATTTTCAAATCCGCCAGTGTCATATTTGCAATCCTCTTTCACTTTGAAAGTTTGACTCGTCTAACTTTTTGCAGCTATAGTGTAGCACAACATCGGTGGAGATGCAAGGGCGTATTGCCCGCCCGCGGCGGTTGTGGTATACTTTTTTACCAAAGGGAGAGGATGGTTATGAAGCTGACAGTACGCAGGGCCGCGGCGGCGGACCTGCCGACGCTTTTGCAGATTTTTGACAACGCGCGGGTGTTCATGCGCACCCATGGCAACCCGCACCAGTGGCCGGACAGCTACCCCGGTGCGGCGCGCCTGGCCGCCGAGATCGAGCGCGGCGTCTGCTATGTGGTGATGGGGGAGGGGGCCATACAGGCCGTGTTCTGCCTGATCCCCGGCGACGAGCCGACCTATCGCATCATGGAGGACGGTGCCTGGCCAGAGGACCTGCCCTACGCAACGATCCACCGGATGGCGTCGGCAGGGCAGGTGCGCGGCATCGGGCAGTTCTGTATTGACTGGTGCCTGCGGCAGGGCCTGCCTGTGCGTGCCGACACCCACGCCGATAACGTCTACATGCAGCGCGCGCTGGAAAAGAGCGGTTTTGTGAGGTGCGGGAGGATCTACACTGAGGATGGCTCGCCGCGGTGGGCGTATTACCATAAGGCCGCAACCCAAAAGGCTTCATCCGCGGGGGAAGCTGTCCACGCAGCGGACGGATGAGGGGCAGCCTTCCGCTGCAACCCGTAACCGGGCCGCAGCCGGAAGGCTGCCCCTCATCCGCCCTCGGTCAGAGCCTCGGGCACCTTCACCCAAGGGGGAAGGCTTTTTTATTTTAATTTACCGTCCAAACACCGACCCTAAGCTGCTGAACCAGTTCGAGATGTTCTGTACCTGGGTCTGCAGGCTGTTGACGGTGTCCATCAGGGCGGGCAGCTCGGTCAGGACCTTGTTCAGGGCGTCAACATCGACCTTTTTCAGCTGTGCGGTGATTTCCGGCAGATCCTGCATCATACTGTCCAGCTGGGCCTGATCCAGTGTGTCCAGACTGGTCTGGACGGTGTCGGCCAGATCGTTCACGCGGTTGCAGGCGTCCATAACGTTGACGTAGGCCTCGTTCATCCGCCAGCTGAAGAACGCCAGCGCCGCCAGAATGATCACGCAGAGTACGACGCTCAGCACCATGCGCTTGCGCTGGTTGGCAATGATGCCGCGGTTCTGCTGATCCTGTAATTCCAGCTGGGCCTCAATGCGGTTGAGCTGCGCCTTCAGGTCGGCGGCGTCCAGCCTGCCGTCGCGGTTTTCGTCGTTGGCGCGGTTCAACTCCGCAACGCGGTTTTTCAGCTGGTCGTCCATTTGTGTGTTCAGGTTTTCCATAGCGTACTCCCTTTAGGTAGGTTTGTAGGGGCCGGACATGTCCGGCCCTGACGTGTACGGTAAACGGGCACTTGCGGGAAGGCTGCGGGCCGGGCATGCCCGGCCCCTACGCGGCAGCAGGGCTGCTATTTCCGCGTATCCTTCATCTCAAACCAGAAGGTCGAGCCGCGGCCAACGGCGCTGTCAACGCCGAAGGCGAAGCCGTGCTGCTGTAAAATTGCCTTCGTGATGGACAGGCCCAGGCCGGTGCCGGTGCGCCCGCTGTCCTGCCGCGCACGATAGTAGCGGTCAAAAATGTAAGGCAGATCCTCCGGCGGGATGCCGGGGCCGTGATCCTCGATTTCAATGCGGCAGCCCTTCTCCTGCGGGATGGCCCGCAGCACAACGACACCGTCCGCACCGATGTGGTGGAACGCATTGCCCAGCAGGTTGTGCATGACCCGCTCCATCATGGCCGGGTCGGCGCTGACCGGGCAGGGCTCGTTGGCCTGCAAATCAAGCTGCCAGTGATTTTTGTCGCACAGCGCGTCGTAGCGGCCCGCGACCTCAAAGCAGAGGTCGCTCATGTCAAAGTCAACAAGATTCGGCCTTTCCGCACCGCTCTGCACTTTACTCAGCTCCATCACGCTGTTGACGAGCGTGGAAAGCCGGTTCGTCTCATCGACAATGATGCTGCACTGCTCGGTACGCTTGGCGTCGTCGCTGCCGGTCAGGTCGCGCACGGTCTCGGCGTAGCCCTTTATCAGGGTCAGCGGGGTGCGCAGGTCGTGGCTGACGTTCGCCAGAATGTCCTTTTCGAGCTGGGCGCTGCGCTTGACCTCGGCGGCCATGTGGTTGAAATCCTCGGCCAGACGTCCGATCTCATCGTGGCGTTCCACCTTGATCTGCACATCGTAGTTGCCGGAGGCGATCTCCTGCGCGCCGTTGGACAGCTTGCGGATCGGGTTCGTGAACCAGCGGCTGAAAAGTATCGCCAGCAGCAGGTCCAGCACCAGCAGAATCAACGCGACAGGCCCAAGGATCGCGCGCAGCACCTCGGCGGCCGTCGTGATCTGCGCCAGACTTGCCGAGACAATAACCCCGTACTGCCCGTCGGCGGAGAGCCGCCCGACGCACATCTGCATCGAGGAGCCGATCTTTACGATCTGGTACAGCGAGCCGTCCTGAAACAGCTTTTGCCGCAGCTGAATGGCAATGCGGGTGTCCAGATTGTAGCCAAACTCCCCGCCGAACGCGCCGGTGCTCTCATGCAGCAGGCATGGGTACATGCTCTCGTAGGCTTTCAGGCAGCGCAGCGTTGAATCGGAGAAATCCACGCAGTTGCCGTCAACGTTGATTTTTTTGTCCCGGAACGTCTGGCTCACGCCGCTCCAGAATTCATCATTCAGATAGAGCCCCTGATAGGTGCGGCTTGAAATTTCCGCGTCCGACTGGTCGATCAGCGCCGTGATGGCGGCGGCCTTGCTGTCCAGCTTGGCGCGAATGTTGCGGTTGTACTGCGGCTCCAGCGCGTAGGTGATGATCCCCCACACCAGCAGCAGCGTAAAGAGCGTGATGCCGCCGATAAAGAGCATCAGCTGCCATTGGATGCCGGGCGCAAAGGGGCGCTTTTGCTTTATTTCGTCCTTTTTCATACAGCGTCCGGGTCAAACTTGTACCCGATGCCCCACACGGTCACAATCATCTTACGGCAGGCACCCAGATGGCCGCGCAGCATCTTGACGTGGGTATCGACGGTGCGGTCCTCGCCGTAATAGTCATAGTTCCAGACCTTTTGCAGGATCTTTTCGCGGCTCAGCGCAATGCCCTTGTTGCTGACCAGAAAAACCAGCAGATCAAACTCCTTCGGGGTCAACGACGCCTCCTGCCCGGCCACCTTTACGCTGTGGCTGGCCGTGTCGATGGACAAATCGCCGAAGGTATAGCTCCCGGTGGCCTCGGCGGGCTTGGGCATCGTGCGGGCCAGCACGGCCTTGACACGGGCCACCAGCTCCCGCGGGGAGAACGGCTTGACGACATAGTCATCGGCACCGCTCTCCAGCCCGGTCAGCTTGTCGTATTCCTCACTGCGGGCGGTCAGCATGATCACGGGGGTCATGATCTTGCGGGTGCGCATCTCCCGCAGGCAGGTCATGCCGTCCATAAACGGCATCATAATGTCCAGAATTACCAAATCAATGCCGCCCTGGCTCAGCACGCTCAGCGCGGCGGTGCCGTCGCCGGCTTCCTCACAGGTAAAGCCCGCATATTGCAGATGCTCGCGGATGAGGTCCCGGATGCGCGGCTCATCATCCACGATCAGAATTTTAGCCATAGGAATACCCTCCTTATACGTCTATATTACCACAATACAATGCAAGAGTGGAAGAATTGTGAAAAAAAATAAAATTTTTATAAAAATGTTTGCTTATATTCGGGTCCTGCCATATACCTTTACGGAAAGGCATCCTTTTTGCAAAACCTGTTGCAATTTGCCGCTGTACGCGGTACAATGACGGCAGGAGCGTGAGCGATTATGAAAATTCTGCTTTGCATTGTCTTACTTCTGGTGGTTCTGACGCTGTTCGCCGTCTGGCCGGGCAAGCGGCGGGACGCCCTGCGTGCGCCGTTTCTGGGCCGCAACTGCGCACACCGCGGGTTCTTCGGCAAGGATCAGCGCCCGCCGGAGAACAGCCTGCCCGCCTTTGCCGCGGCAGCCAAAAACGGCTACGGCATTGAGCTGGATGTACAGTTTACCGCGGACCGACGGCTTGTGGTTTTCCACGATGATACCCTGGATCGTATGACCCCGGCCAAGGGCTTTGTCCATGATATGCCTTGGGCGGAGTTCTCGGCCCAGCCGCTGGCCGGCAGCGACGAGCACCCGCCTCTGTTTGCCGATATGCTGCGCACTGTGGCCGAAACAAACCCCGACACGCCATTGATCGTGGAGATCAAGAGCCGCGCCGAGTACAGCAAGACCTACCTGGAAGAGCTTTGCCGCGCCACGATCGCCGAGCTGAAAGCCTACCCCGGCCCCTACTGCATCGAGAGCTTCGACCCCCGCGTCGTGGGCATCGTGCGGCGGCAGGCCCCCGGTCTGCTGCGCGGTCAGCTGGCCGACAGCTACCGGAGCTACCGCAAGACCGGTGCGCATCCCGTGCCCGCGTTCGTGTTCTCCCACTGCCTGGGCAACTTTTTGGGGCGGCCTGATTTTATCGCCTGGTGCCCCGAAAAGCGCAATTGGGCCGTGCGTCTCTGCGCGCGCCTGGGTGCCATGATGGTCATGTGGACCGCCCTGCCCGAGCATGACACCCGGAAGCTCGAGGCCGAGAACGACGCGGTCATTTTCCAGTGGTACGCGCCGAAACAGCAGTATAAGTAATGTGTATAGCCGTTGCCATTGCGGGCGGATATGGAATCCGCCCCTACGGGCAGGGTGCCGCGTTTCGTCGTAGGGGCGCATTCAATATGCGCCCGCCACCCGCCGCGCACTGAACACATAAAACGCGCAGCCCCCGCATACATTGCATTGACAATGTGTGAGGGGGCTGCGCTTATGTTTTTATTTACCGTTACAAAACCCGGTCTGCGGCAGGCGGGCGCGCTGGCTCTGTGTGCCGTCTGCCTGTGCGGCACGGTGGCCGCGGCGGTGCATTTTTCCGGTGGGGCAGTCACGGCGTCCGCCGCGGCGGTGCCGGGCATCGAGACCACGCAGGACATCGGGACTTATTTTACCGGCTACGGCTTTGACACCGACCTGGCCAGTGCGGCGGTGGACAAAGTGAAGATCCCCAAAAAGTGGGACGACAGCTTTGCCGCCTTCAACCAGATCGTGCAGGAAAGCGGCCTTGACCTGGCAGATTACAAGGGCAAGACCGTGGAAAAGTGGACTGTGCTCTGCCCGCAGCTCTCTACGGGCGACCATGACACCTACTGTGTGCTGCTGGTCTACAAGGCTAAGGCCGTGGGGGCATATTTACTGCAAAAGCCGTCCGGCGAGGTGACAGGGCTTATTACTGCCGCCAAGGCCGGCGCCGAAGCCGCCTCGGAGGAGGAAACCGTGGAAATTTCCGCCGACGCCTACCCGGAGGAGTAAACGCCGTAGGGGCGACCATTGGTCGCTCGCCAACTTACCGCAGCAACGTATTTTCCGGAAAAGCTTCTTGCAAGGCAAACGGGCACGGGCGAGCAATGTTCGCCCCTACAAAAGTTTTTCGACAGTCATCATCGGCCCGCGGAGCTTTACGTCGGCTGCCTTTTATTCATCCAACCACCGTTCCCGCGGCAGCGCAAACACCGCGCCGCAGAGCAGCAGCAGAGCAGGGTCGCTGGTCAGGTGGGTGACCTGGCTCTCCATGTAGCCATAGGCCAGCATGACCAGAAGGCAGGCCACGGCCTGCCACTGCCCGCGTCGGGCATAGCCGTACAGCGCCGCCATCATCAGCGCGCAGACCAGCACGACCATCACGGGGCCGGTCAGGTAGAGCAGATACACAAAAATATTGTCCAGCGCGGGCCAGTCCGGGAGCATCTGGCCCGCAATTTTTATGTCGAACACCCGGTATGCCGCCCATGCCAGCGAGATGCGGCAGGTCAGCAGGTCGTCGAGCTTCTTCAGCCAGCCGGGGCCGATGTCGTTGGCCCACGGCCCGATTTTTACGACGAACAGCGGTAAAATATAACTGACCGCGGCCAGCACCGGCACCGTGGCCGCGCAGAGCGCTGCCAGCGGTCTGCCGCCCGGGTGCAGCCCCCTGCGGGTGCGCAGCTTTGCCAGTGCCAGCAGCAAAACGAGCAAAAACGTGCAGAGCGCCGCGGACCGGGACTTGGGGCCGACCATCAGGAACACGCCCACGGCGGCCACGCCCACCAGTTCCGGCCAGGTCAGCCTGGCGCGGCGCAGCAGCACCCACGCCAGCAGCAGGCCGAACATTACCCCGCCGAAGGTGTTGGGGTGGCCGTATCCGAACATCAGGCGGTAGCTGCCGTTGCGCTCACTGGCCGCGTCGGGCGCGATGATGCCCGCAAAGTGCAGCAGCTCCACCAGCGCCAGCGTCGGCACGCCGCAGGCTAGAAATGCCTTCATCACACGGCGCAGCGGCACGTCCTTGGCGGCCAGCAGGGCCACGCAAAGCCCCAGCCACCAGATGTTCTGCCCGTTGAAGTAGACCCATCGCGCCACAAAGTACAGCAGCCCGGCACAGACCATGCTGCGGCCATTGTACTTTGTGCCCAGCAGGATCTTAAAGCCGAAGCAGAGATACATGACCCAATCCAGCACGGGGGAGACCCGCGTCTGCAGCCAGGGACAGTTTTCCCGCGCCATGCTGTTGTTGAACACAACGATGAACTCATACACCATCACGCCCAGCAAAAACGACCATGCACCGTATTTTTGGCGCATCGACGCATAGTGCGTGGTGAACAGCAGCCGTTCCTCGCCCCACCAGACGGCAGGGGCGCGCCTGTGCCGCAGCACGGGCAGAAAATCAAGCACAGCCGCCAGCGCCAGAAACGCCAGCAGCCCATTTGCAAAACCAAACAAAGGGACAAACCTCCCGTTTTCCTTTTTGGCCCCCTCTGCGTGGGGGAGAGAGCCCTGCGGTAATCCGAAATGCTTCGGGCGAAAACAAAGCTTTTCCAGCCAACCATGCAAACACATTATAAACATTCCACCCGCCGTTTGACAAGCCTTTTGCAGAATGTTATTCTTATACTGTACAATTATTTCCGGGAGGATGCCCCTATGAACGCAGAGCAATATCGTGCCGTCATTGGGTGGTTCAATGCACGGCCAGCCGCCAAAAAGGCGCTGCGGCTCGTCAGCCGCAGCGCCGTGGCACTCGTCTACCTGCTGTACCTGGGTATGCTGGCCTGGCTGGCGTGGCATCGGATGGGACAGCTTTGGCCCGCGCTCGTCGTGCCCGCGTCGGCGTTCGTCGTCGGCACGCTGGTGCGCAAGCTCATTGACCGCCCGCGGCCCTACACGGCGCTGGGCTTTACCCCGCTTTTCCCCAAGGATAAGACCGGCCAGAGTATGCCCAGCCGCCACTGCTTTTCGGCGGCGGCCATTGCCGGGACGGCGTGGTACGTGCTGCCGCCGCTCGGCGCGGTGCTGGCCGTGCTGGGCGTTCTCATTGCGATTTCCCGCGTCGTGACTGGCGTACACTATATCAGCGACGTACTGGCCGGTCTCGCGTTCGGCAGCGTCTTTGCCGTGCTTGGCTGGAACGCCTTTGTGCTGGCCGCTTCGGCGCTGGGCTTTTACGCCATTATGCTATTATAAAAGGAACAGACTTATGAAAAAATGGACCGCTGCGGCCCTCGCCGCGCTGACTGCCCTGACCCTGACCGGGTGCAGCTTTCAGGATGTGATGCTCTATCTCTACGGCGGCGACAGCTTTGTGACAAGCGCCGAGCCGGACTACACCACCTGCGACGGCGACAACGGCGTGACTGTCGTCTATGACCAGAACCAATGGGAGCAGCCCGTCATGGCGCAGGACGACACGCTGTCGCTGACCACGGGCAACCAGCTGAGTTACACGGTGGTGCTTTTGCAGACCACCGACACCTACACGGATTTTCTTGCCCAGTCGGGGCAAGAGTTGGAGGAAACGACCGGCACGGTCCGGTATGATATCGGCTTTACCGTACCCGATGCCGCTGTGTCGGCAGTGCGCTATGACTGCGGCAGCTACCAGACGATCTTTGCCCAGATCGACTACGATTGCGGCGAGACGATCTATGTCACGGCCGCTGCCCGCACGCAGGATTATGAGCCGATCATCGCACTTTTGCAGAACGTCTGGCCCACCGGCCATGCCCCGGAAAACGCCCAGACCGCCGATAAAACGACCAAGGCCGTGACCGAGGACGACGTCAACGGGGGCCGGAGCAAGAGTTTGGCGTAAAGGCAAAGCGGCAAAAGCCCCTCCGGTCATCGCTGCGCTCGGCCACCTCCCCTTACAGGGGAGGCCGCGGGCCTTGCCCGCGTAAGAGGCTCCTCACGAAGTGGGGAGCTGGCCGAGCGCGCGAGGCCTGAGGGGCTCTGCCGCCCGCCGGAGGTCTCTGACCTCCCGCTTTATTTGCCAAATTTACCGGATGAAATTCGTCCGCTTGTCATTCTCCGCCACAGGTGCCGCAATGCCCGCCGCCTTGCCGGCCTCGATGCACCTAAGCATCCACGCCATGTTGCGGCCCAGGTTGCGCATGATCTGCAGGCCCTCCTCGTCGGAGAGAACCTCCTCGGCCTTGCCGCCGTGGACCATCGGCCAGTAGGTAGAGCTGATGAGCGGCATCTCAAAGAACTGCGGCACTTTCTCCATGGCCTCCAGCGCCGTCGTCGTGCCCGCGCGGCGGGCGCTTGTCACGACAGCCGCGGGCTTGTGGCGCAAGTATTTGCCGCCGCTGATGGCCAGCCGGTGCATAAAGCCCAGCATGCTGGCCGCCGCCGTGGCGTAGTGGACCGGCGCGCCGAACACGATGCCGTCGGCCTTCTCGACCAGCGGCAGCACGTCGGCCACAGGGCCGCCGAACACGCATTTGCCCGCCTTGCTGCAGCCGCCGCAGCCCACACAGCCGCCCACCGGCGCAGAGCCGATGTGGAAAATCGTCGTCTCGATGCCCGCTTCGTTCAGCACCTTGGCCATCTCGGTCAGGGCTGCGTTGGTGCAGCCGTTTTTGTGCGGGCTGCCGTTGATCAACAATACATTCATAGTAAGTCCCTCCGTTTTGGATTTGCTCTTATTACCATTGTAGCACGCCTTGCAAACGATGTGCAAGAGAAAGGCCGTTTCCTATGCCAAACACCTGTGTCAATTACGAGAAAAAATGCGGCGGCTGCCCGCTGCTGGCGCTGCCCTACCGTGAACAGCTTGCCAAAAAACAGGCCCGCCTGCAGGAGCTGCTGGGCGGGTTTGCCCCGGTCAAGGCCGTGCAGGGCATGGCCGAGCCGCTGCACTACCGCAACAAGGCCATTGCCAGCTTTGCCACCCAGCGCGGCAAACTCGTCTGCGGCCTGTATGCCGAGGGCACCCACCGCGTCCTGCCCGGCGCGGACTGCCTTTTGCAGGAGGAAATTTTGAATAAGACGCTCGCCGCCGTGCTGGACGCCGCCCGCGCCTGCCGCTGGACCGCCTACGATGAGGACCGCGGCACCGGCCTTTTGCGCCATACCGTGCTGCGCAGCTCCTGCAGTGGTAAGGTGCTGGTCACGTTGGTCACGCCCGGCCCCGACCTGCCCGGCAGCAAGAATTTCTGCACGGCTCTGCGCAAAAAAGCGCCTTGGGTCGTCAGCATCGTGCAGAATATCAACCCCACCCGCTCCAGCGCCGTGCTGGGCAGCCGCGAGAAAACGCTCTACGGCCCCGGCTTTGTGCTGGATACGCTGTGCGGCACGCAGTTTGCCATTTCGTCCCGCAGCTTTTACCAGGTCAACCGCACACAGACCGAGGTTTTGTACAAGAAAGCGCTGGAGCTTGCCAAGCTGACGGGCCGCGAGACGGTTATTGACGCTTACTGCGGCATCGGCACGATTGGCCTCTGCGCTGCACCGCTGGCCAAACAGGTCATCGGTGTTGAGCGCAACCCCGCCGCCGTGAAGGACGCCGCCGCCAACGCCCGCCGCAACAAAATTGCAAATGCCCGCTTTGTCTGCGCCGACGCCACCGAATGGATGGCCGCCGCGGCCGGGGAGGGCCTGCACCCGGATGTAGTGTTTCTTGACCCGCCCCGCGCGGGCAGTACGCCGGAGTGCATCGCGGCAGTCAACAAAATGAAGCCGCACCGCGTCGTCTACGTCAGCTGCGACCCCGAGACCCTCGCCCGCGACGTCGCCGCCTTCACCCGCCTCGGCTGGCGCGCCGCCAAGTTCTGCCCGGTAGACCTGTTCCCACAGACGAAGCACGTGGAGACGGTATGTTTATTGTCCAAACTTAATGCAAAGCAACATATCGAGGTAGACATCCACATGGACGAACTTGATCTCACCGATGCAGAGAAGAAAGCCACCTATTCGGAAATCAAGGAATATGTGCTGGAGCATACCGGACTCAAGGTCAGCAGCTTGTATATCGCTCAGGTGAAGCAGAAATGCGGTATCATCGAGCGAGAAAATTACAACAAACCGAAGTCCGATGATGCAAAACAGCCCCAATGCCCGCCCGATAAGGAAAAAGCAATCAAGGAGGCGCTCAAGCACTTCGGCATGATCTAAGGAGGGCAAAATGAAGCGTTTACTTTCTTGTGAGTTCAATATGGATACTGCCTGTGTGGAGCTGAAATTTGCAAATGGCAGCATGATTGCCATTGATACGATTGCGGTAGAGAATGAGGTTGCCGATAATATATATCAGCGGTCAGAGCTGGACTGGCTGATTTACAACGATCCGGCAGCCTATGCAGATTTAGTTCTCAACGGCGACCCGGAAACATACCTGAAAACTGTTACAGAATATAAACCTTTGGACTGATTACCAGAGATAAAGCAAGCCGCCTGTGCGGGCATATCAAATGCTCATACAGGCGGCTTTTCCTTTTTGTACTGTGACTTTATCAGTTCTCCGAAATGGACCGCTTAAACAATATCCATGTACTTATGAAGTAGCATATCAGCAGTAAGAAAAGAATACCAATGATAATCCCTACTTGTACCATCAAGGCTCCGCAGCCAATATAAGCTGAGATTTCAGCAGAAACACTTTGAAGA
>OLQN01000502.1_pt1 | contig 34285 bp, 35 predicted proteins | sample 1673181 | NCBI WGS metagenome assembly OLQN01 (sample SAMEA3136763, study PRJEB25190) | human gut metagenome | biome: human gut; feature: human-associated habitat; material: faeces | place: Austria | collected 2013
TCGCAGCTTGTGGAACGGAAACAGTACAGGCAGGATTTGTTATGTTTTTCCAGAATCTCTGCCAATGCTTTTTTTCTGGCTTCCATAATAGCCGGCGTGTGTGTCTGAATCTCCATTCCGTCTTTGATTCTTGTCACAGATGCATTTACGATTTCACCATCCACCTCTGCGATACAGACACCGGACTGATCCACATCCTGCACACCTTTCAGATAGTAAAGTGTTGGAATTGATTGCTGCATAAACTCACGCTGCATTTTTAATGTTTCAAAGGAAGCATCGAGAATGGTGATTCCTTTTTTCATGGTATAATCATACCCATTGATTTTGATATTCACTGTACTCACTCTTCGAACCTCCCCTTAACAGTTTGCATAAAATTCTGCTTCATCATATTCATCCGTATGTCCTTCCGGAATGATATAGCCCTGCGGACGCACCGGATATCTCCACATCGGAATATCTTCGGTAAATAATTCCATCTCACCATCTGCTCCCTGACGGATATTGATCCATTTCAGCCAGTTCTGATTATCTGTCTGAGGATAGTCCGCACGGTAATGCGGATACATGATACCACGGGTTTCTTTTCTCATTTCCGCAGAACGGAAGATCATTTCCAGACAAAGGATCGTATCTGCTGCTTCCAGACATTTTGACAGAGAATGCGGATCATCAGCAGTCAGATGCGGTACGATTGCTTTCATCTTCTCGATATCAGCATACACTTTCCGAATCTCAGCCTCATCTTTCAGAATACATTTATGTACATCGAAAATATACGTCTCGATCATATCGTAAATCTCTTTGAAATGATGGGTATCTTCTCTGTGTAATGGAGCGTAAATTTTTTCTTTTAAAGCTGCCACCTGCTCCAGATCCAGTTCATCCCACTCTGCTTTTGCCGCATATGGTGCAATGCTGTCACCGGCCATCATACCTGTAGTGGAAGCATTTCCAAGTCCGTCACCTCGAGTCCAGCCAAAATATGCATTTCCCTGTGTGGTTACTTTTCCAGGTGCCCAAAGTCCTTCTACATCTGTTTTTATTTCTTTATCTACTTTGATCGGTTCCACCTGAATAACTGTCTTGATTGTAGTATCTACTACTTCGCCCATAACACCCAGATTTTCCTGTGTTTTACTGAATACCAGATGTTCCCATGCCATTTTGTCACGGAACATTCGCTGGGTAGACTCATCCATATCTGTTCCGCCGATCATCATGCGGACTTCATCCGGATGCGCCAGATCTACTGTCAGCGGACCATTTCCAGCCGCTACTTCTTTTACCATGGCGTCAACCAGTGCAGGTGTTACTTCCCACTCTTTATGACCGATATATTTATCTGTCAGGTTCTCACCATTTTTATTGCAGATCATGTTAAATCCACCATAAATCGGTGTATTTGTTTTCTTAAATACAACGTCTACCTGTGTAGAAAATTCTACGTTTCGCATTAATGCGCCAACACGGTACATAGCACCGACACCGGTTCCATATCCCATAAATTCCAGACCGATTTTCTTAAAGTGACATCCCTGTGTTGCCATTGCCACTGCTTTTGCATGGAAGATCTTGCATTCCATATGATCCATATCAAAACCGATGGCTCCGATAACTTTTCCTTTTTTGTTGGTCAGAAGTTCAAAAATATTCACTCTGCTTAATAAACGAATGCCTAATTTCAATGCCATCTGACGCAACTGTGCACATACATTGATGGAAACACCGCCCATATCCAGTGCATCCGGGATAAACGGAAGCGGAGTAGCTTCGCCCTCTTCATTACAAGATGTGATAACACCACAATGTTTCATATAATCAATGTTATCTCTGTGATATACGAGATAATCTCTCAGGAACTCCTGGTCGTTTAAGAACGGGGTATGTGCATGCACCAGATATTCCAGTGCATTTTTTACACCATTCGGATGTTTGGATGTGGAACGGATTCCGTTTCCTGCTTTTGTAGCCTGTCCATTCCATCCGATAATACCTTTATCAATTACAAGGATATCAAGTGTCGGGTCATTTTCCTTTGCACGGATGGCCGTTACAAGGCCTGCCATACCGCCGCCAACAACGAGTATATCCGAAGTATATAATTCACCATAATCTTTGATATCTGCCATTATCTCTACCTCCTACTCGCCCTGCTTCTTCATCAGTTCCGCACTGTATTCCAACGGATCCACCTGAAGAGCGGAAATAACCTGAATATCAATGACATTGTTCAGACAATCCATCTCACACTGATAACACAATACACATTCATCCGGATATTTCGGATAAGCATATTTTTTTTCTTCATCCCACTGCCATACATTTTCCATACAACGGCGGATACATTTTTTACATCCACAGCAACGGTCTGTATCTATTACATAGCGGATACTCTGCTGCTGTCCCCTGTTTTCAACAATCATTCGTTTTTCCTCCATTTTTCTGTTTCCTATCGTTTTCCGATAAATTTATCACTGGAAAGTGCCATAAAGATCAATCCGATCACCAGTACTACAATATCAAAGATATACATACCCATAATATTGCCGGCAAAGAAACCTGTCATCATAACGCCGATACCAGCTCCGATTTCAAAAATTGTTCCAATTACCTGGTAACCTGCCGTATAATCCCAGCGTCCATATTTGCTGGCTACATAAGATGGCAGCAAATTACATAACGCACCCTGTGCAGCAAAAATAACAACACCGGAAATCCAGCAGAATGTCAAACCTTTTGGCATACCGAGTAATGCCACAAATCCGATAATAATAAATACGAAATATGCTACGAATGCTTTTTTTGTTCCGATTTTCTGATCTATAATACCAAAGATAAAACTTCCGACAATTCCCATGATTCCACCAACGGCGAAAATTGCAGATGCCTGTGTATATGCGTATCCAATGGCCAGCATTGCCGGAATTGCAGATGCAATATAACTCATAACAGCCAAAAATGCGAGTGCTGAGCCAAGACCGATAAACCATGTATTTTTATCTTTTAATACTTTTCCAATTGTAAACGGACTCTTGTATTCTTTCATCATCTGTGCGATCTCAGCTCCGTTTACTGCATAGGTAGGATCTCCATCCGGATATTCTCCGGCTTCCTCCGGGTTATTTTTTACACATATTGCGGTAATAATTGCCACAATAATCAGAATCACTGCGATAACTGTCATTCCTCCGCCAAGACCAAGCTTGCCAAGCAGTTTCGGCATCATCGGTACATACAGGAAGTTCATTGCCACAATACCCATCGTTGTAAATCCAAGTACGATACCTTTCTTTGTCGGCCACCAGCTTGCTGTCAGTGTCATGCCACCGTTCTTCTCATAACCGCCGCCCAAGAATCCGATAATCAAAATGACAATCAGGAATAACGGTAAGCTCTTTGTCGTTCCAAATACGATCAGTAACAAAGCAGAAAGAATCAATGTCACTGTCGTAAGATTCTTAGCCCCTGTCTTTTTTACAACTCTTGCCAGAACCAATACACCGATTGCCTTTGCGATACAGGCTAAGCCGGATACTACGTTGATTACATTGACATCCCATCCTCTGATTTCGGAAAACATAGGGAATACCGTATTGTTATTTCCTCCGATAATACTTGTTCCGATCAGGAACAGGATTGCTGTGTAGATCATCATACCAATCTGTTTTGGACCATGCCAACTGTGTTTTTTTGCCTCCATACCAAATCTCCTTTTTCTTTTTGATACGTTCAGTATAAAGTGTTTTATTCATCAATACCTCATAGTATTCTGTTGAAAAAAATTGTCATTTTTCTACTCTAATATAGAAAGGCTTTTCTGTATTCTCTTTTGAACTCGGAATAGAGAAAAACCGCCACTTTCGCGACGGTTTTTCTCTGACTTTAGGTATAGACTTGCAGAGATGCACAAAAGAATATGTCATGCGCTGCATGACGTGCATCTCGCAGCAAGAATGCTGAGAGCATTCTTAAATAAAAATTAAGGGTTTGACAATATTACTCTATTATGTATCTTTATGCTTTCTTATATGGAATCAACATGATCAGTCCTGCTCCGATAATGTCTATTACAATAAATACAACATATGGCAGTGTAAAACTTCCTCCGGAAACTTTCAGTAACATAGCCATCAGGATAAATGCCAGTGTACGCACAACGCTTGCCAGCGGGTAAATGATACTGTTGGCAGACATAAACCCATCTCTTCCGAATACGGAAATGATCATAGAAGCCAGAAGGTTCAGAAGTCCTCCGATTCCAAGTCCGGCAAAAATACATCCAAGCCATACACATACAATGTTAAAGGATGTGATCAGCAATACCAGTGCAGCCACATAGGAAAATGCAAATACAATGGAAATGCTCTTTGTTCCGAATTTGGAATCGAGCCATCCCCAGAGATAACTTCCCGGAATTGCGATAATTGATGTAATGGACATAAATGTCAGTGCCTCGGCATTCGTATATCCCACAGACATCATACGTGGTACAAACTGAGAAATAATTCCAACCAGTACCATCCATAAAAATCCATACCCAAAAACGATTAACCAGGTGTTTTTATTTTTCAGAATGTTTCTGATGGAGTATTTTTCATTATCCACTACTACTTCCTGCGTAGAGACAGTTTCATCCAGTTCCATGTTGTCCGGAAGACAGTTTACATCCGCCGGCTCATTTTTTGCCCAGAAGAAAGTGACAATTCCTACGATAACTGCCAATACTCCAAAGATAACAAATGCTGTACGGATTCCTTTTGTTGCAAGCAATACAGCAAATCCGGCAACAAACGCACTGGAACTGATTGGTGCACCCATAGTCGCCCATCCAAGTGCAATTCCTTTTTTACGCGGAAACCAGTTTGCGATAAAAGCCGGACATGCTACTGTACCGAATCCGGATGCAAAAAAGCAAATCAGCATCAGATCAATGGTATACAATGCCACCGACGGAACCATTCCGAGAAGTGCATATAAAATACCGGTAATAATCAGTGTAACTGCAGACATATTTTTCGGTTTTGTCTTAATGACCAGACGACCGAATACAAATCCACCCACCAGACCTATGAGACCTGCCGGTGTAGCCACTGAAAGTAACGTATTGGCATCCCAGCCGTGTGCCTCTGCAAATGCAGACGGGATCAGGTTCATACCATCCGTTGTAATTGCTGCGTAAAAGAAGTATAAGATCATTGTATAAAAGATCATACTCCATCCCCAGCCGCCAAAACGGTTATCTGTCAGGCTTTTTGATAATTTCTTTGTTTCCATAGTTTCTCTCCTTCTTTTTTCGGCTTTTCAAATCTGCTCACAATTCTGTTGTTCACATACTGCGGACACATATGAAATCAACCGCTTTCCCTAATTACCTTGGCTTAAAATTCCATTTTAACCAGAAAAGAATCTTCTCCATTATGTATACCTCTTACATACATAACTTCATCTTCCCATGTATAACGTAATTTGGCAGTCTCTCCTTCACGCAATTCCTTTACATACTGTACCCAGATTGTTTTTGGTGTCTTCTCCGTATAAAAGTTACTATCCAACAGCTCTTCTACCCAGTCCAGATATTTTGAATTGTTTAAATGACCATTGTAATCGATTTCTTCTGTCGATACTGTCCGCTGCATCTGATTTCTGTAAACAGCCGGAAAACGCTGCTGCAATTTCGGAAGGTTCGGCTCTCCGCGAACAACAATCGGATTCAAAATTTTCATCTCTTCCGGCTGTGCAGCTACTGTTCTTGTATTCTGATCCATCAGTAAAAACAGCGACGATGTCGCCATCAGTGGCTCTCCATCAGCTGTATACATTGCATAAATCCGTGAATACAGATTCACCTTGTTTTTGCCCGGCCAAATGCCCAGAATCACCTGCTCCCCTTTCTCCGGTAAACGCAGCAGTTCAATATTCGTCCATGAAATCACCCAGCTTAATCCTTTGGCCAGCAACGCCTCCCCGGTAAGTCCTGCCTCCTGGTTAAAATGGCTTTCTGTAATGTGTTGCATCTGTCGTGCCAGAGCACCGATACTCATACGTCCGGTTTCATTGATCATATCTTCTGTAATTTCAAATGCAATCTGATAAACACCCTGCGGGCATTCTGTGGTAAAAAGTGGAACTCCCATTTTGTTCACCTCCCCATAATCATTATTCTATAAATTTGCTACTCACCGCTCATAAAGGCGGGACTCATCTCACATTTGATGTAAATTTACTTGTCCCATGAAAAACCATCCCATACAGGTTTTCCGGTATAAGTCTTGGCTTCCTCCTCTCCCTTCAGGACACGGATTGCGCCAAATCCAAGTGCTTCTGTCTCGAAGCTTCCTGCATAGTTGTAAATTGGTGCAATCCAGGAAATATACTCTGCCAGTTTATCGCAAAGTTCCGTATCTCTTGCCATGCCACCTGTCAGAAGAATAGCATCTACTTTTCCTTTTAACGCACCTGCCATCATAGCTGTCCATTTTCCCATGGAATAGATCATGGTATTGTATACAAGCTCCGCTTTTTTGTCACCATTTGCGATCATTGCTTTTACTTCGCGCAGGTCATCGGTGCCACACCATGCAAGTAATCCACCTTTGCTGGAAGCATAATCTTTAGCTTCATCCGGTGAAATACCTTTTTTGATGCATTTAATGACATCATCAACACATAAATCTCCGGAGCGATTCGGTGAGAGTGGTCCCTGACCGTCACCTGCACGGTTTCCGTCAATCATTTTTCCTTTTTCGTGTGCAGTAATGCTGATACCACCACCCAGATGCAGGATGATATAATTGCAATCTTCATATTTTTTGCCCATCAGTTCACTGTGATGGATTGCCACCTGTTTCTGATTCAGCGGATGGGATTTTGCCGGACGGTAAATCCCCGGTATACCAGTCACACGAGCCATGTCACAGAGTTCATCTGTCGGCATTGGATTTACAAAAAATGCCGGAATATTTAACTCCTGACCAAGTTTATAACTCATAATGATTCCAAGGCTGGCCGGATGGCGGATACCTCCTACATCATTTTTTGCATGTTCATAGGCAAGTTCATCAATTTTATATGTTCCTCCGGCACATGGATATAACCCGACGCCACGACCGGAAACAGCATCCAGATCAGAAAGGGCAATCCCTTCCTCCTCCAGTGCTTTGCGGATCATTGCCATACGGACCGGTTCCTGATCTGCGAATGTTTTACACTCTGCAAAATCTTCTTTGTGATGATCTACCTCACGGTTTACAATCACTTTATCGCCTTTTACCACACCCATTTTCGTACTGGATGAGCCTGGATTGATCGTTAATACAGTAAATTCTTTCATGAGTTGCATTCTCCTTTTCTGCTAATACTCCTATTTCAAACGCCAGTTACTTCTCACAAATAATGAACCTCAATTTTCTACTTAAGATTGAGCGTTTTTTCTATTTTCCTGCCATAACTGCCAGCAATGCGATATTGTTATAGAGTTCGACATCTGTATCACTTCTGGAGCAGTCCAGAATCGGCAGACGGAATCCCTGATAAATTGGTCCATACACCTGCACATTATTTGCCAGACGCTGCACCAGTTTTGATCCGATATTACATCCTGCTGCATCCGGGAAAATCAGTACATTAGCATGTCCTGCTACTGCACTTTCTCTTTTTACTTTTTTCTCTCCGACTCTCGCATCCACTGCTGCATCTGCCTGGAATTCTCCGTCAATTTTCAGATCCGGTCTCAACTGCTGTGCCAGTGCAACAGCTTCACGCACTTTTTTTACAGGTTCACTTAATCCACCGGAACCATCGGTTGAGAAAGAAAGAAAGGCACATTTTGCTTCGGTTCCAGTCAATGTCTCGAATGTCTCGCAGGAAGAAATTGCGATTCCGGCATGCTGCTCAACTGTCGGCTGAATGCAGACTGCACCATCGGACATACCGATCAGATTTCCCTGATCTCCGGCAAATCCGTCAATCTCTTCAATGAGAAGTCCGGAAGCTGTTGGACAGTTTGGCTGCATTCCGATGATACTTTTTGCTGCCAGTACAAACTCATATGTTGTTGTATCTACTCCGGCTAATGTTCCGTCTGCTTCTCCCACTGCCTGAAGCAAAGTTGCCAGATACAGTGGGTGATCGATTCTTTTCTTTACAAAACTTGTTGGCATAGCTTTATCCGGAGAATTATTATATCTATCCAGTAATTCTTCTTTATAAGCTGTATCATTCACATCTACCACACGGATTCCTGACACATCCACACCGGCTTTTCCGGCAGTTGCTGTTACATCTTCCGGATTTCCAACCAGAATGATATTTGCGATTCCGTCTGCTGTTGCTTTTGCTGCTGCTTTGATCATATATTCATTGGTTACTTCCGGAATTGCAATGGTTTTTACATTTTTCTTTGCTTTTTCATAAATAGAATTCATGAACTGAAATGCCATTTTTTTACGCTCCTTTTTTTGAAATTTGGAGAAAGCCACCGTATTTGCAGCGACTTTCTCCGACATTTGGTTTTGATGTACAGTGAAATCTTTTGCAATGAAAACATTCTGACCAGATTTCCAGCGTACACCCAGGTATTCAGGTTAGGTATTATATAAGGTTATTGAAAATTACTTGTTTATAATCTTTCCCGTACAACGGCAACAAAATCTCCAATCGTATTCAGGTTACTTGCTTCCTGAATTTCAATTGTTACATTCAGCTGATCCTCAATAGTGGAAATCATGACGATCATCTTCATGGATTCATTGGATAAATCCTCTCGAATGTCGGTTGCCAGTGTAATGCCGGATGCATCTACACCGTAGGCATCTGCTGCTGCTTCGATAACAGTTTTTGCCACATCATCCAGTTCTTCGGATGACTGTGCTGCTGTCGCTGTAGCAGAATTATTTGCTGTCGGTGCATTCGAAGCAATTGTCTCTTCACCCAGACGTTCTTTTACTACATTTACAAAATCAGCAATTGTATTCAGGTTACTTGCTTCCTGAATTTCAATTGTTACATTCAGCTGATCTTCAATCGTAGAGATCATGACGATCATCTTCATGGATTCATTGGATAAATCCTCGCGGATATCTGTTGCAAGTGTAATAGATGCTACATCTACTCCATACGCATCTGCTGCCGCCTCAATAACGGTCTGTGTGGTTGCATCATTACTCAGATCTACCGCTGCAGTTGCTGTTGCAGTTTTTGTCTCTTCTTTCTTTGGTTCCGGTGCTTTAATTTCCGGAATCTTTTTAAATCCGTTATCTTCCACCAGTTCCCAGGCTACAACTTTCATATCTTCATCCTGGAACAGTAACGGTTTTACTTCTACTTCATGCTCCTGAATATACTGATCAAATTCTTCGTATTTGTCATAATCTACATGCAGCAGACTTGCATTAAACGAATCCATACCAGGTACTTCAATCTCTACTGCAAAGTAATCTCCCTGTGTGTTACGGAATTCCGGATCACCAAATGCACCTTTTGTCGGGAGTGCCTGCTTTACAATACCACGCATATTTGTCAGATCCACCCACTCGGTATCCAGACCTCCGCACTCGTTACAGCACAGATAAGGAGGAAACTCGATATGTCCGCATCTGGTACATTTTCTTCCCAGAATGGTTCCTTCTTCCAAAGCATCATAATAAGTTTTTACAATTGGTTTTAAATCATATTTTGTCATTTTAACCATCGTCCTCCTCTCCTACTTTCTCTCCATCATGATATTCAATACGTTCTGGCTTCCGCCAAATCCACGGAGCATTGCGTGTTTTACATCATGATGAACCTGTGTTGCACCTGCATCTCCTCGCATCTGGTGAACTGCCTCATACACATCATGTAATCCGGAAGCACCTGCTGCATGACCATACTGGCAACGGCCACCGTTTGTATTGATCGGGCGGTCTCCATCATAAGCAATACGGCCTTCTTTTGTATACTGCCAGCCTTCACCCTTCGGCAGATATTCACACATCTCGGCAGACAGGAATTCAGACTGATTGTAGAAATCATTTGCAAGGAAGATATCCATATCCGCACCTGTCAGTCCGGTCAGTTCTTTTACCTGACGATATGCATTCTGTGTTGCATACATCTCATTTCTCGGGTTTCCAGCCTCCACATTAGAATGACCGATACCAAGAATCTCAATCGGATGATCGGTATATTTATAAGCCAGTTCTGTCGGGCATACAATAATTGCTGCTGCACCGTCACAACGCTGTTCAAAATGAGAACCTCTCATGTATTTTCCAATTAATGGATTGAATTTGGAATGCAGATACTCATAAGCGGAATCCATACCATTTGCTGCTGCAAGTTCCTCATATGTATTATTGGTAATGGTACTCAGCGGATTTAATGCTGCTGCACGACGGCAGTTGACAGACAGATTTGTCATCATTGCATCGACATCCTCAGGGCTGATTCCATTCTCTTTCACGTAATAATCCAGCCATGATTCAGAGTTAAATGGCAGAGAACCACGGGTAAATAAGGTATAATCTCTGCACTGGGTAGAAGCCAGTACATCATGGAAAATCGCATCTGTACCGAAACGACGCTTTGTAACTACTCTGGTCGGATATGCGATGGAATACGGTGTCTCGATACAACCACTCAGAACCATGTCATACTCACCGGAAGCTACTAATGCAACCGCGGTCTCAACACCCACATAACCGGTTGCACATGCTTCGCTGTGATGATAGGAGCCTTTTCCTTTCATTCCGATCCAGTTTGCCACATGCATGTTCGGTGTTGCCAGATTACTGGTCCAGCCCGGTCCGGCCTGTCCATGAATATAAAATTCCACATCACTGCCATCTACTCCGGCATCTTTCATAGCATCCCGCGCTGCATATGCAAAAAGCTCCTGCTCATTCATACCATCTACGGACGGATCATCCAAAATACGGACAAACGGAGTTGCACCCACGCCAATGATGGAAACGCTTCTTTTAAACGGTTTTAATTTCGGAAGATTATCATTAAAGCTCATTTTTCATTCTCCTTTTTATCAATTTTTACAGTTCACAATAACCATCTCTGCTGATTACATTGTATAAAAAATATGTTTCACTTTTTTTGTATGATGTCTGCGAAATATACAAACGTTTTTCTACACTAATATAGAATAAGTGTTTTTACATTGCTTATTATTTCGTGTATAATAAACAACAGACAGAGGAGGAATGAACATGTACATAGGATTAAAACAAATTCAAAACCAACTGACGGATTACCCAACCCTGCTGACATCATCCGATGGCATACATGCACTGACCGGTTGGAGTAAACTTCAGGATGCCCCGCAACCACTGACTATCCATTTACTGTACACATGTGTCTATACACCGGAGCTGCTTTCTTATCCGTTTATCCCGGATATGCATCTTCTGTGTATTGTTCCTGATAATATCAATATGGATATGCTCAACCGCCGGTTCCCTGATTTTGTAAGTATTTTATTTGTACAATGTAATCATCCGGAAGAACTCTATGCTCTCCTGCAAAATTATTACAACATCCAGTGCGGGGCCGGATATTACGGGGCCACACTGCTTGACTTTCTGGCTTTTGATGACGGGCTGCAGCCTGCGATTGATTATTCCTATCGGGTATTTGGAAATCCGGTTTTTGTATTTGATTCAAATTACAATCTCATCGCGGCTCCATTTGAGAAACTGAAAGGTCAGAATTTCACGGATCGGACATTGGAAAAGAAAGGTTTTACGGATCAGGATTTCAAAATGGTCAGCCGTCAGAACAATATTCATGAACGTGTAAAACGCAGCGAAATACCACTCCGGGCTTTTAACAGCGAACTTGGTTATGAACAGCTCTACTGTTCCATCAATACCAGTAAAGACCTCGGACACATCGTTGTGTCTGCTATTAATAAACCATTTGAACCAATCGATACAGAATTTCTGCTGACTTTGAAAAAATATATCAATGAGCAGATTAAAAAAGATGCCTTTATCCAGAATGCCCGTGGATTTAATTATGAATATTTTATCCGGGATCTTCTGGATCACAAAGTGGCCGCAGACCGGGCATCCATCACCCGAATGAATTATGTAAAAGATGATTTTAAGGGAAATAATTACTGTATTGTGATCGAGATTGCCAGAAGCCAGGAAACTATAAATGCCCGGCATGTCCGCAATATGTTGGAGAGCCGCATTCCATATCTGAAAACCATTATTTATAACGGACAGCTGATCGCCATTATCACGATTTCCAACAAACAACTGTTGCCTCCGGAATATCTAAATGCCATGCAGAAGCTGTGTCAGGAAAATGGTCTGTATGCGGGCATGAGCAACTGTTTTCAGAATATTTTAAAAATCGAAGAATATTATAATCAGGCACTGCGCGCCATTGAACTTGGCATATGCAAAGATAATTCACCAAATCTGTTTGCTTACGAAAACTATTATCTGGAACACATGATGAATGCGTTTACCTTAAACGAATCCAGCTGGACCTTCTGCCATCCGAAAATGCAGTTTCTGCTGGACTATGATAAAGAACATCATTCCGAGTTTGCCTATACACTGTACATGTATCTGACTCATGAACGAAACCTGGCTGCTACCTCAGAGGCCATGGATATGCACCGTACCTCTCTGGTCTATCGTTTCAAAAAAATCAACAGCCTGATAGGGGAAGATTTTGACGACTATCGGGAGCGGATGTACCTGATTCTTTCGTATGAGATGAACCGTCCCACTGCATAAATACTGGGTTGCAACCGAAAGTTGCGCAATCGCTCACGCTGATTGGTAGACATTTTCCGATGATTTTTTATACTAAAATCAGACAAATTCAAGAATGCCTCTGCAAGTCTACACTCCGTTTCGGTCGGCGCAAAACCATTGTCCACCGGATAATGTGCGCCCTGCCGGAGGCTATATCACACACTACGTATTTTGCATTTCCGGAAAGCCACACAACATCAGCTGGATTCTGTATGGAATCATCTTTTTTCCAGACGGAGGTTACTTATGACATTAGGTGAAAAATTATATACATTACGAACAAAACAGAATATGACCCAGGAACAGCTGGCTGAAAAACTTCAGGTCTCCCGCCAGTCTATTTCCAAATGGGAATCCGATGCCACACGTCCGGATCTTGGAAAATTAAAATTCCTGGCAGAATTTTACCATATATCACTGGACGCATTATTAGATGAAAATGTGGATATTTTTGCTGATAAAACAATTTCTGCTTTGAATGAAAATACAGGCACTGCCTCAGATAAAAACGAGTCGGTGAAAGAAAGGTCCGCCACTGATTCTGCTTTTACAAATGATAACGGAAATCCCGCTACCGGTAACACTGGCAATCATTCGTCATACAGTGTTTCCCCGGAAACCATCGATCGGATCACTTCTGAGATTCTGGATAAAAATCACAAACTCTGGAAACGGACAACCATCGGATTGGGTAGCGCGTGTCTGGCACTCACGGTTGCCCTGCTCGTGGTCGCAGTGACTTTTTCCGGCAAATTAAGCACGCTTTCTTCTCAGATTACACAACAGCCAGCTCCTGTTTATGTAAACAATGATTCTGATTACACCACGGAGCAGGATACTTATTTTCAAAGTTATCACACGATTGCAGATTCTGTTTCCGAAGATGGTAAAAAACTGCATGTCAAATTTACGGCTGTCTTAAAAAACTATCAGGATAACACGATTCTGACCATGCAGCTTCAGAATACTTCGGATCAGAGCAACATCCCGGTAACTCTCATCTGCGAAAACGGAACTTACACTGGTTTTGCTGATTTACCGATTAATACAGACACTTATAACGCAACCGCCTGTATCGATACGGACGGTTCCAAACAGACCGTAAATCTGAGTGAATACGAAACGTTATCCGTCCTTGGATTGACCGACTGGAAACCCCACGTTGAAATTACAGGAAATAGCTTTGACACTCTTTCACGAACCAATTCAGGTTACCTGTATATAAGCTGTCAACAGCCTGCATTTGTTTCCAATATCACAGATGCTGAATTTCAGGTTGTATATAACGATACGCTGTTGTATACACGTAGTCTGCCAGACGATGATTTGGAATCGTTGTCAGAAGTATATGGGGAAAGCTATTTTCCATACAACTTTAAAGTTCCAAAAAACAGCAATGCCGAAGATTATATCATAAAGTTCCGTTGGTATAACTCTTTTTTGAAACAATATATTACTTACGAAACCCAGAATAACTGGACATTTAACAATACTGATTCAGAAAATGCTACAAATATTCTGTTTGACTCCGACACAGATATTGACAGCACTTCCCATCCAGAAAAGGTTACATTTTCAACCGAACCATAAACAGTAGAAGGCGAACAGGTCATTCCTGCTCGCCTTCGTTTGCTTCTTCCATATCAATATGTGTTCCTCTATTACACTGGAGATTGTTCTATATGGTATTACGCAACCCACAATGCATATTTCACTTTTGTAAAGCGGACATTCGCAATCCGCTTTCGCTACTTGCTCATGAACACAGTCGCTTTGCGACCTGTCAGTGGGAGCTTTTGACTCCCACTGACATAAGCATCCCCCTTACCCACCGCTTAGTGCTCTACACACTTGAAGCGGGGGAATGCTTATTCTGCGTTCAAAAAAAGAGTATCCTGGAATGTATGTAGATGGGCGCAAAAAACAGCAGTATCACGCTAGGGTATCAGGGTGCCTGGTAGATGGAGGCGCGGAATCAAGATAATATATAAAGTGAAAAAAAGAGACTTTTTCCGGATGCGGCAGGGCATTTACTGAACTATGGAAAAAGTCTCTTTTTTCATCATTTTGTATAGTTTCTTACAATGACATTCATTTCGTCCCAATGCTCATCCATGTCATGGACGAGCTTGAACTGTGTACGCGTGCGGTCCAGGTTCTGTCCCGGACGGTGGGTGGCAAAGTAGTGGTCACCTTCCAGGTAATCGGTCAGAAAGCGTATGCCACACTCCAGTGTCATCAGTTTTGCCCCCATGGCAGTGTCTCAATCTCCAACGGGGTAAGGGCATCCCCGGTTTCCAGTTCCTGGTATATACAACCGTCATGGTTTCGCGCGTGGTGTCACCGCCGCGTTTCGCAATGATCTCCTTTAAATAAGATGTAACACCACAAATATTTTCCATCAGTGCGCTCGGATCGGTAAAGATATCAGTGTTGATTCATTGCAGGATCTATCTGTTTTAATCCTCCATAGCGGCTGCCCATTCCGGCTGCCATAACAACTAAGATCGGTTTTTTCATGTGTGTATACCTCGTGTGTAAAAATACTGGAAGGCAGGCGGGTGTGTGCTTAGATAACCCCATAAGTCTGTCTCCGTTCGATTGTGCCCTAAGTATATTGCAAATAAAATGAAGTACAATGGATAATACGGAAGAAAAAAGTGGCAAAATGGTACAATACAGAAAGACGGAAAATTTGGGAGAAAAATGGATTAATATAGAGAAGAAGTGCGATAGAAGAAAAAACAAAGAGGCTCATTTTGGCGAACCTCTTTGCTATTCTTCTCAAAAATAGAACTATATGCCATTTGTAGTTTTTGAAGTATAAAAAGCTGTAATTGTGTTGATTAATACAAGGTTCCAGTGGAACTACAAGATACAGTTGTGGATAATGTTTTTCGCTGTACTTCATGTCCTCTTAAATACTGAATTGCGGTAGCGGTTGCAGTAGCAGAATTACCACTTTTTGAGGATGACTTGCTGCTAATTACCCAAGCAGATACATTGGAATTAGCAGTAGCGGATGCTGCTGTGCAAGTCGAGGATCCATTTCCATAGGAGAAAGTTCCTGTTACGGTAACAGACCATTGTTTAATATTATCAGATGAGTAATAGATTTTTGATCTTGTTCCTTTTTTTGTTGAAGAATACAAACTAATAGATGGATTATCAATAGTAAGTGTTTCTATTGTGTAACTTCCATCGTCATAATATTGTATATGTTGCATTGAATCTTGAGCAAATGCCGGTATACATGTAACAGCCAATAATAAGCATGTAGTAAGAATACAAAGAAATTGTTTCATATTTTTTTCATAAGTAATATCCCCCATTTTTGAAGTAATTAAGGTATTTCAGCAGGAGTTGTTTCAATGGTGTAACCATCAATAGATTTCTCTGCTTGTGTATACAGTTTATGAAATGAATATAGTTCTATGGAAGCAACAACTACAGCAATGAGAAGAATTGTAATAACTATATTACGAATGATGGAAGAAATATGTAATTTTTGAATCACATATTCTGCATCTGCATTTTCATAATACTCTATAATAAGATCAGTCGGTGTACCTATTCGGTTACACAGTTCATCATAACTGATATCTGGTTGCTCGCTACAAATGCCATCCAAATTTTCAAATATATTATTTAAGAATTGTTTCTCATATTTTCCCTTGACAGGGATTAATGTTTTTAATTTTTTATAATAAGTGGAGCAGCCTTTTGACAGTGTATTACATTTCATAGTGGTGTATCCTCCGATTGTAAACTTTCAAAATCAAAATTTAAAATGGATTTAATACTTTGCGTAGTTTTTAAGTATTCCTGAGTTAATTCTTCCAGTCGATCCTGACCAGATGGTTCAATGTGATAATAGACACGAGTCATTCGTTTCCCGACTTGTTTTTTGTAATCAACAATATAGCCATTATCAATCATTTTATATAATACTGGGTACATGGAACCTTCTGGAAAAGACAGGTATTCATTAGTGATATCACGTATAATCTGTCCAAGCTCATATCCGTAACAGTCCCCTTTTTTACTTAGTATGTGAAGAACTAACAGTTCACAGGAACCTTTTTTGAATGTGTTCCTTGATTTCATGCGCAATATATCCTTTCATTTTTTATAAATATATAATATCTAAAACATAAGATGAAATCAATACCTATATAAACTAAATAATTGTTGACGTATATAGCAATAAATGATATTATTAATCCATCAAATAAAAGAGGAGGGGAGTCCAATGGTGACTGAAGAAGAGGTGACAGGAAAAACATAATATTTGAACAAATGGGAGGAATTTACAATGAGATTTAAAAAATTGAAGATGGGTTTAGCATCAGGGATGATAGCAGTTATGATGTTGGCTTCAGCTGGTTCTGCTTTAGCTGCAACAGATTCAAAGGCTTATGAAGTAAATTACCAGAAAGGTGCTCCAACAACGTCCGCAAATCCGGTATGTAATAGGAAGCTTATATATTCAGCTGCAGGATTTAATGCTGTATCATCAACTTTAAGTGGATCATCGGATAGAAAAGTTACAATCACGGGTTCTGGTATGGCAACACAAACAATTAAAGATGGAAATAGAATACCAAATTGGACAACACCAAAACCATCAGGTTCTTATTGTACATTTAGACTTGTTGCATCTGGCAGTGTATCTTGTAGATCTAATGGAACTATTAATGCTAAGTAATGGTAAAAATGGCATACAGTTGTATGCCATTTTTTAGAAAGTAGCTTCCTGCATAATTCAAAGTGTAGAGGGTAAATGATTTTACAAAAATAGATACCTAAGTTAAACTGTCATTGCTGAGCGACCAGTTAGCAAATGAACAGAATAAAGAAGGTATCTACAAATGAATTCTACACAAAACAAGAAGATTGAGCAAGTAAAAGAAACAACAATGATCGTTGGCATTGATGTTGGCAATGAAAAGCATTATTTCAGAGTTTTTAACTTGAGAGGCATCAAGCTTACCAGAAAACCTGTAGCGTTTTCAAACTCTATGGAAGGATTCAGCAGTTTTTACAATACGATTGTGGAACTGATGCAGAAAAGTGAACTTGAAGAGGCACTGGTGGGAATAGAGCCAACAGGTCATTACTGGTTTGATTTTGGGCAGTTCATGGGTGAAAAGAATATAAAATTTGTGATGGTAAATCCGCACCATGTGCATAAGACCAAAGATTTAGATGACAACAGTCCATCTAAAAATGACAGAAAAGATCCGCGAGTTATTGCCGGACTTGTGAAGAATGGACGCTATTTTTATTCATATATGCCGACCGGTGTATACGCAAAACTGCGGAATGCGTCAAACCGTCGGTTTGTGCTTGTAGAAGAACAGACAAGGGCGAAGAACCGTCTGCAGAAATGGATTGCAGTGTATTTTCCAAAATATAAGGGAATTTATACATACATAGATGCCAAGTGGGCTACTGGTGTTAAAAGAGGCACCAATTCCTGAGGAGACAGTAAGACTTGGAGAAGAAGGATCATAAAGATATGGAAAGATGCCAAGCTCCGAGAAAATGGGCATAAGAAGGCGATGAAGATTCTGAATGCAGCAATAAGAAGCATAGGATTAAAAACAGGTCTTATAGAAGCCCAGATAGAGATACGGATCTGATAGAGGATTATGAACTCCAGACAAAACGTCTTGAACGGGTCAATAACCTGATCAAAAAACTGTGCTAGCAGATCAGGTATGCGGATAAGCTGCTTGAAATAAAAGGCATAGAAATAACAACAGTAGCTGGTTTCATAGCAGAAGTCGGTGATATCACGCGCTTTGATATCACGAAAGAACTTCAGAAACTGGCAGGATTGGAACTGGTGGCAGATAGTTCCAGTAAGCACAATGGAAAGACAAAGATAAGCAAAAGAGGCGCAAGCGTCTTCGTTATCTTCTTTTTGAAACACCGATATCGGTAGTTGAAAAGAATGAAGAATTCAAAGAAATCCACAGGTATTACACCAGCAGGGAAAAGAATCCATTAAAAAAGATGCAGTCAATGATAGCTGTAGCATATAAGCTGATAAGAGTATTCCATGTGATTCTTACCAAAGGAGTCAGCAATGATGCATCAAAGATGTTGGAAGACATCCACATCCGGAAGAGCAGCTAAAAGCTGCGTAACAGAGTAATAGAAAACAACCATAATGATTACAGGAAGCGTCCGCCGAAAGGTGCTGTAATAGGAGTGTTTGGATCAGTAATGAAAGTACAAAGAATGAACTGGTAGCCGGCAGAGATTTTCACCAGAGGGCATGACCCTGATGAGTAGCTAAGCTGGCACTCTGGTTATGGACAGGCAGAACGAAGGAAGTGAGGACCCACTGTAAGGAGGATGATTCTGTTGGACATGAGATGTGAGCTGCCATGTAGGAATAGATACACATCGAGGCCATTTAGAACGGATAGTGATGACGTTTTATTTGGTGTACCTATTATTACTATATATCTGCCCTGTATGCGGTAAAGATCACTCCATAACCTTAGTTTCATTCAACAATAGGCATCAAAAAGTATTGGATTTATTGAAAAAACAATTGATTATATGGAGAGGAATGACAGATGAATAAGAAGCGAATAAAAATTGGTTGCTTGCTTTTTTCTATAATATTACTTATATCATTAACTGGTTGTACAAAATCAGAAAATAGCATTGTTACAAGTATTACAAATTTTTCTTTGGAATCTTATCAGGAACGAATAGTTAGTGATAGAAATTCATTAAAAGAAGTAAGAAATATAATATTAGATAATGAAACTAAAAAAAAACAGTGTAATAATTTTGATTTTTCAGAATGTGATTTTTCAGAATTTCCTGATATAACAGATGTTAGTGTCTTTTCTAATTCATATCGTGGTATGACTGAGCAGGAAGCATTGGATTTAATTGGAAATTGGTTAAAAAGTATCGGCAAATCTGAATTTGAAAATATAAAACAACAGATTTTTGTTATTAGCGAAAGCTATAGTTTGGATGAGACGAAAGAATACCCTTATTGTTATCGTACCATTTCAGAACAAACACCGAAATTCTCAGCTGGTGATGCTGTTTTTTGTGACACATCCGATTTCTATATTATGATAGACAGTAATGGGATACAGTCTGTGAGTGATGGAAAGATAGCAAAGTATTTAAAACGTGAATATGCACATGTAGATGTTAACCATGAAAATTATGACATAGAAGAAACTGGAACTTTGGAGGAGATGGGGAGTAAAGAATATTCATTAATAGTAGGAACATTATCTGTTTTTGAAGGTGCAGATTTAGTGACAAAACATTTTGAACAAAAGAATTTCATTCCATGTCAAAATGAAATGAAATTAGAAGTGGTTGAAGTGCGTGTGTTACGTTTCGGTGATGTTTATGGATATGATTATTTAGTAAGACGAGTTTATAAGAACGTGCCATTTGCATATTGGGATACTGGATATTTTTATGTGGATCAGGGCTATATGCCAGAAGGAGATATTATTCATGCATTTGTAGTTGATGATACAGGGGTGTCTGCTTTTGTGACAGGTACAAGTCCATCCACTATACTGACACCGCTATATACAGATGATAAAATTATAAATCTGGATAATGCATTAAACATTTTATATGAGAAACTAGCAAAACAATTATCGGTGAAAGTGGATACGGTAGATTTTGTATATATGCCATTTTCATTTTCAGAAAGCGAAAAATTAACAGATATAGTTTCATTCCCATGTTGGGAATTTAAAGGAATTAATACGCGAAAGAATGAAAAAATCTGTATTTATGTGGACGCATTAACAGGAGATGTACGTTATTATACTATGCAAAATGATGAATAATCATGAACTGTTGAGGATGTTATAATGTTTCATGAAATAAAGTTAGAATTTAAAAAAAATATTTATGTCCCATATATATTTATAGAAATAATTGGAATCATTATTTTATGTTTGTCCGCAACGGGTGAAACAGATATGAACGGAAAACAAATATCAATCTTTTCTTTGATATTTCAAGAACTACCAGCTAATACAGATGTATTAAAATCTGCATTATCACTTTGGCAGGCAGGAATTGGTGGATGGTTGGTTGTGTTTGCACCAATGTTGCTTTCAATGGGGTATATTTTGCTGATTTCTGAAGAACGGCGGAACGGACAGATACGCTTTCATATCTTACGTTCTGGAAATTGGAAGTATTGTATTTCCAAACTGTGTAGTGGCGCATTGGCTGGTGGAATTGTATTTTTGATTGGATATGCGTTGTTCGGACTGCTTATGTTAGTAAGGTTTCCATCTATCCGGACCTTTTCAGCAGAAGAACAGGAAATACTTTTAATGGGAAGCAGTATCAGTGTTGTCATTATAAAAAAACTAATTGGTGCTTTTTTATATGGCATGTTTGGAAGTGTTTTCGGAATCGGTGTTGCCATTGTGTTTCGGGACAAGTACATGCTGGTATGCCTTCCATTTATGATCAATTACATATACCAGCAGATATTAACAAAAATGGCAACGGATGCCATGGCGGCAGAGGCATATGAAAGATTAACTTGGATTGAAACTTTTCAACCGGAAAATATTATGAACATTTCATTGGGATGGAACTGGTTTTTATCCGTAATTTTGATGTTAGCAATCTATGCCGTATTATCCGTAATTTTTTATCGATGTGTAAAAAGGGGGGATTGGGGTGTCTGAAAGAAATGTGAGAACAATCCTTCATATTGCTGGAACAGAATTTAAGAGGTGGCTCAGAAGCAGTCGTAGTATCATACTTGGTGTAATGCTGATATTCGTGCATATGCAGATCATTGTAACATTGCAGGACTGTACTTCAAAAACTGGACTTCCAGTATCTGTACCGGAAGCGTTTGTTGCATTGGGAAATTCTGGAAGCATTGTCCTGATTCTTCCGGCACTGTTTCTGGTTTTGATGTCAGATTTTCCGCAAAAGAGCGGTATTGATTTTTTATATCAGATCAGATGCTCGAAAAGAATGTGGATTATGGGTCAGATCGTGTTTGCATTAGAAGCAGTTGTGTTCATTGTTGTATTTTTGATTCTGTCATCCTGCCTGTTGATGAGTGGAAGTGGAGTGTGGAAGATGGAATTTAGTGATGCGGTTACACATTATTCCAGTATTTTCCCAGAACGGACAGGTGATTACATTTTGCAATTATTGCCAGAAAATTTGTACCAACAGATGACATTTCGAACTGCATTTGCATATACAACAACCTTGCTGGCACTATATTTTTTCTTACTAGCAATGATTTTATTGTTTGCAGCATTGTGTAATCGTAAATTTGTTGGCGTATTATTGGATGGTATACTGATTGTGCTCGGAACTGTAACATGTTCAGCAGATTCATGGCTGATGTGGCTATTTCCTATGGCACATGCGATTCCATGGGTACATTATGAGAAGTATTTGAGTGAGCAGATATTTCCAATTTGGGGATCATATGTGTGCTTGTCTGGGAGCTGTGCTGTATTGATTCTCTTATGTATGGTTTTGAGCAAAAAATATCAGGCAGGAAGGGGATAAGTATGATTGATATAAAAGATGTTTCATTAAATTTGAATAAACGACAGATTTTGGATCATGTTTCCCTGAAACTGCAGGAAGGGAAAATCTATGGTCTGGTGGGAAACAATGGAAGTGGAAAGACGATGTTGATGAAATGTGTCTGTGGATTTATTCACCCAACATCAGGAATCGTGTTAGCTGATGAAAAAGTGATCGGAAAAGATGTGGATTATCTTCCGGATGCAGGTGTGATTATAGAAACACCTGGATTTATCTCCTATTACAGTGGATTGCAAAATTTAAAGGTATTGGCGGGGATAAAAAATAAAATTGATAATTCACAGATAAGGGATGCTATGAAGCGCGTAGGATTAGATCCGGATCTGAAACTGCCTGTTAAAAAGTATAGTTTAGGAATGCGTCAGCGTCTTGGACTTGCACAGGCTATTATGGAATCACCGTCTGTGCTGATCCTGGATGAGCCAATGAATGGTCTGGATAAAAATGGTGTAGAAGAAATTCGACAATTATTACTATCCATGAAGAATGATCATAAAACAATTGTGATCGCAAGCCATAATGCAGAGGATATTCAGGTTTTGTGTGACGAAGTGTATGAAATGGAAAACGGAAAATTGGAAGTAAATAGTATAAAACAGCAAATTTAGTAAGGGGAGGATGAAAATAATGAGAAAGAAAGTTATGAGAACATTTTGTTGTTCTCCAAGTACATCAGCAACGATTCTTGAACTCATGTATGATGGAGAACTGATCTGGATTGACTGGTCTGCATATGGAAGCGCCGGATTAAATTGACACCGTGTACAGCGGATTAAAACAGGAACCTACGGATGGGTGAGCAAATCCTATGTATATCATTGGGATTAAGAAAAACGATTGATTATTGCAGAGGGTTTTGCTCTCTGCGATTTTTCTTTATAAAAAAATGCAGATAACATGCATATTCGACTTGATGTAAATTTTAGAAAACCATTTGCAGGTTTCAACTGTCTTATATATGTAACGGAAAATGATAGAGAATTGGTGGACGAACTTATATGAGTGTAATGAATAAGGAAGAATTATCGAAGCTGATCTTGGAAAATCAAAAGGAAATGTATGTCTTGGCTTGTTCCATACTGAAAAATCAGGCAGATGCTCAGGATGCAGTGAGTGAATGTATCGTGCGTGCATTTGAAAACAGGACAAGTCTTAAAAAACGTACAAGTGCAAGATCCTGGCTGATGAAGATTCTGATCAATGTATCCCGTTCGGCAATCACGAAACGACAGAAAGTTGTTCTTTTCGCTGATCCGGAACAATACGAGCAGGAACCAGAAACAGCGGAAGACCATTTATGGTCAGTAATTCTGGAACTGCCGGAAAATGTGCGCGTTGTCATGGTTCTCTATTATTATGAGGGATTTTCGGTAAGGGAGATCAGTACACTGTTAGATATTCCGGAAGGAACGACAAAAACAAGGCTCTCATCCGGGAGAAAACAACTGGCAAAATGGATAGAGGACGGAAAGGAGCGTGGACATGTTATCTGATGAGAAAATGGATCGAAAGATTCGGGAGCATGTAAAGGAGCATCCGGTGATTTTACCGGAAGATTACCAGGCAATGGTACAGGAGCAAATCAAAAAATGTTGTGAAGGGGAAATGCATATGAATAAGAAAAAACAGAGAAAAAAGAAACTGATTGCAGCAGCTTGCGTTGTATTATGCGTTGGAGTTTGTGGTGCTGGTGGCGTGCGTGCTGGAATGAATTATGCAAAACAGCGTGCGGAGCAGACCTCTGAAAAGGAGCAGGAAGCTTTATGGACGGATGCTGCCAAAGCGGATGCAGATACATTTTCCAGAGAATTATCACCAAAGGAGCAAAAGCGGCTGAATGAACTGGCAGAGAAATATCAGACAGAAGGTTTATTCCCAGATGAAAGTATTTTGCAGATTTCGGATAAATCTGAAATTGTATCAGATCAGATTTGTTTTCTGGTTCAGAACAGTACCTTTTATCTGCCAGAGAAAGCATTGAATGATGAGCAGATGTTGGAATTGATCGATTTTTATGCAAAGCGGGATTACAGTGTGACAGCACAGGGACAAAAAGATGCAGACATAACCAATGCTTCAGTAGATGATGTGACAGAAATTTCCCAAGAGGAAGCGTTAGAAAAAGCATCTACTTTGTTGGAACAGTTATATCGGATTGATACGGATACGCTTGCAGTCGAAACAGAACATGATCAGGCATTAGACGGAAATGGAGAGACATTTACAACAGATCATATTACTTATCGGGATGAAGCGGCAGGTATTTCCTATATGGCATCTGTAAATCTGCAGAATGGAGAAATAAAGACTGTTTCAGCAGAAAAAGACACTGGTTCAAATTATTCCAAAGAAATAGCGGAAAATGCAGCACAGTACCAGGGACTTTCTTTGGATGCAGAGAAGATTGCGCATGCATATATGGGAGAAAATGCTGTGTGGACTGCAAAACAGATCGAATATATGCGAAATGAAAAGCAGATGCTTGGAACAGGAATTGTAAATTATATCTTTGTGACAGATGCAGATGCCTGTGTTATAAGTTATAGCTGCACACAGCAGTATTTCTATCAGATTCGGCAATTTTCAAAGGACGAGTTAGACAGCTACTTGTCAGATGAAAAAGAGCAGGGGGCATTGAGAAGCCTGGAACAGATAATAGCAGACGTAAAGTAGTGAAAAGTATCATATGAAAATACAGCTAATAAAAGTGGCAGGAGATAAAAAACTTCTGTCACTTTTATTAGCTGTATTATAGTCAAAAAGAGAACTGATGTTCCGTATCTTTTGTGTGTTTTTCTCAGACGGAGACTTTTGCATGCTATTGTTAGCGATTTATCCGTCCTGGTATCACAAAAGCATATAGGCATAGTATTTACAACAAAAAATAAATATTTTTTTAATTTTTTTGATATTCTATTTACATGGTATAAAGAGTAATATACTCTGAAAAAGTACATGCGAGTACTAATAATGAGAAGATGAGGTATTGTAATGAAGAAGAAACTAATTACGATCATAATTGGCATGGTGTTTTGTATCGGATGGATTGGAGGCTGTGCAAGTAAAGAGATAAATCACGATAATGTCGCAACAAGTGTTACTGAAGAATCTAAGCAGGAAGGCGTAAAAAAAGAGAAACTGCCAACAGCAACTTATATGGGAGGAAACAATACTATTACAGAGATTTGCAAAGAACTCAGTTCTGCGGGAGCTTCACATGTAGATACATTTCAAGAATGGGTGACTGATTTCGCAGATTCTGCCGGAAAGAATGCAAAGTTAAAAGATAGCTGATCAGACCCTGAAAAAATGCATACTGATACCGGTAAATGTATGGATGGTTGGGAAAAAAATCATGACTATTCGGACACCGATTGCAGAATGACAGCCTTTCTTCTGCTGGATGGGCTGCTTCACGCGGAATCAACAGAAGCTGACTATGACGGTACGTATTTGATGTTCGATACGGAAGCAATAGATAATGCAGACAGATATAAAATAATAAAACAGAAGATAAACATGTTTACTACACTATATGGGGAAAAGCATGTTATTGATGAGAAACATCCGGAAACAACATTTTCTGATAACTGGAAGCATTATGGATTTCAAATAGATAGTGACAGGATCTCGCTGCTTAGTGTTGCAATATATGATCCGGATTCTGATGTTATTTTCGTAGGACATACTGGTTTATTAATAAAATGCAGTGAATATTATTTATTTGTAGAAAAAATTGCATTTGAACAACCGTATCAGGCAACAAAGGTGCATAATATGGATGAATTGCTTAATATTCTTTCACTGAGACCGGAGTATTTCGGAGAAGAGGGAGAAGCCGGTCCATTTGTATATAATAATGGAGAATATGTGGGAACATTAACGAATAAAAATAATTAACAGAGGATAAAAACCGGTAACCTCTCGTTATAGACAGACATTGGATATTTCTGGTATAATGAATAAATAAAAATTGAACGCGAGGGATATAATATGTTTACAAAAGAAGATAATCAGGTATTAGATCGTATATTAAATGCCAGAAAAACTTGTCGGGCATTTGCAGATAACGTGCCGACTGATGATGAAATCAAAGAAGTAATCCAGGCTGGATGTATCGCGCCATATGCATCCATTGATGCAAAAGCAGTTACACCGTTCCGCCATTTTTTTGTAATTAAAAAGGATGATCCAAAGATGGAACAAATAGATGCGTTTATCAGGCAGCAGAGCCAGGTAGATTTAGATGCAAGAATCAAAGAAGAAGAGACAGATCCTTTTTTGAAAGAAAATGGAGAATGGGTCAAAAAATTGTGGAAACATGTTGCGGAATGCGGGGAAAGTACCTTCCCAAATCCACCCTGTCTGATCATTGCGGCCGAGTGGCGTGGTGCCAGAAGGGCAGAACATCAGAGTCTTGCACATATGATGCAGAATATGTGGATTAAAGCTACTGCATTAAATCTGGATTTTCAGATTATTTCTGTTACAGAAAATATGGTAAATAATCAGGATTTCTGCGATATGCTTGGACTTCCGGTTGGAAGGTATGGATTTCTTGCATGTGTGCTTGGATATGCAAAAGATAATAATGCACCGCAGCATCCAAGGGCAACGACACAGATTCATTGGTTGTAACCAGATGACAGAGTTATAATATAATATATAGACAATCACAATTCGTGAAGGCGAAAAATAAAGTGTGTAAGTTAAGAAAAGTAATTTTCAAAACATACACACTTTGTTTGATTCTTCTCGTTGAAATTACCACAACTATTCGTTAAAGCTGTCTTTTGCGAATAGTTGAAACGATGCGCTCTATCGACCGAACACCGAGCCTTGCCCCTTTATAACGCCCAATTGTCACCAAAAACATTGCTTCAGCATCTTTTTCAAATAGATATGCCGATCGCTCTTCCAGATATCGCTTAATCAAATTTGTTAATGCCTCAGACATTGTAATCCATGTAGATCGCTGTTTGGTTCTGTAAACATAAAATCTGTAATTCCTCAAATCAAAATCCTGAATATTTAATTCAGCCAGTTCAGAAATTCGAATTTCAGTTTCTTTTAAAATTTGGAAAATAATTTCGTCACGTAATCCATATTGATCATCAAATTGCTTTTTCTTTGCTGACAATGTTTGATTTCTATTTGTGTCTGCATTTAGATCTGTATCTATATTTGTATTAATATTCTTGTCTGTAGATTTATGTTTTTCAACTTTTTCAGTTATACTTGCCAAATATTCTTTATTTGTATTCTTCATCGCATTATTAACATCGGTGCCTTGATCTGGTCGATTTGCAAAAAGAAACGGATTTCCTGTTAATTGCCCATTTCGCGCAAAAAAGGTAAAAATGGATGAAATACAGGAAATGCGGGTTTTTACAGATGAAACAGACATTGTTTGCTGTAGCCATTCGATAAAATTATTAGCATCTTTGACGGTCAGATGCTCCAGATCATCCAGCGTATAGTCTGCAAGTTCACGATCATTAAAATATGGATGTGATTGTTGCTGATAAGTCAAAAAGCTCCGCATGGCTCTCATATAATCATATTGTGTTTTGGGTAAAAATGTAGTTTGATTTTTATCATAAAATACAGTACAAAATTCCGGTAACTCTGATAAAATAGCCACCGTTCGTGAAATATATCTGCTCTCCTGCTCCTCTTTATATTTTGGCATGTTTCGATTCCTTTATAATATTTTATTTTTAATAATAGACGTCTTGAATTTTTGTTAAATACGAAAAGTCCATTACCTTTTATATGAATACATATAGTCGGATAAATTTAATTATCCGACTATATTAGATTACAAAAATTATATCATAATTATGAAGCCATGAAAATATAAAAACATTATCTTTTGTTTTCGTTATTTCTATATCTCGTTCTATAAGGAGCTTCACTCCCGTCTCATAAATATCTAAAATTCCATGGTAATCCACTAACAAGTGGTCGAATAATTTAATTTATCCGACTACTTGCTATATAGATTAAAATATTTTATCCTAAAATCTTTTTCAAATCATCTTCCGGTGTGCTGATCGGCGCAATATTATAATTTTCTACCAGATAATTCAGCACATTCGGTGAAATAAATGCCGGAAGTGTTGGTCCAAGATAAATGTTTTTAATTCCAAGATGTAATAAAGTAAGTAAAATACATACCGCTTTCTGCTCATACCAGGAAAGCACCATAGACAATGGAAGTTCATTTACATTACACTGGAACGCTTCTGCCAGTGCAACCGCAACCTGAATGGCACTGTACGCATCATTACACTGTCCCATATCCATAATTCGTGGCAATCCGCCGATTTCACCAAGATTAAGATCGTTAAAGCGATATTTTCCACAAGCCAGAGTCAAAATGATGGAATCTGTCGGTGTCTGTTTTACAAACTCTGTATAATAATTTCTTCCAGTTCTTGCTCCATCGCATCCGCCAACTAAGAAAAAGTGACTGATTGCACCGGATTTTACGGCATCAATGACAGTATCGGCAACACTTAATACGGTTCCATGTCCGAATCCGGTCATAACAAAATGACCGCCGTTGATGCCTGTTTTGTCCTGATCCGTGTCATATCCGCCCAGTTCCAGAGCTTTTTCAATTACCGGTGTAAAATCTTTCTTTTCATCGATATGAACCATTTCCGGATAAGATACGACCTCTGTGGTAAACACACGATCGGCATAGCTTGGTTTTACCGGCATCAGACAGTTGGTTGTAAATAAAACTGCCCCCGGAATATGGTCAAACTCTTTTTGCTGATTCTGCCATGCAGTACCAAAATTTCCTTTCAGATGCGGATATTTCTTTAATTCCGGATAAGCGTGGGCTGGCAGCATTTCTCCATGTGTATAAATGTTGATGCCTTTATCTTTCGTCTGTTCCAGAAGAAGCTCCAGATCTTTGAGATCATGTCCTGTGACAACGATAAATGGACCTTTTTCAATGGTAAGCGGCACTTTGGTTGGCACCGGTGTACCGTAAGTAGTGGTGTTCGCTTGATCCAGCAATGCCATGCATTTTAAGTTTACCTCTCCCACTTCCAGAACGACCGGAAGCAGATGCTCCATTTCCAGATCATAGCTGATAAAAGATAGCGCCTTGTAAAAGAAGCTGTTGACGGTTTCATCTGTATAGCCAAGAACCATTGCGTGATAAGCGTAAGCTGCCATACCACGAATACCAAATAAAATCAAGGATTTCAGGGAGCGGATGTCTTCGTCTGGCTCGTTCCACAGATTTTTCATATCATAGTTGGACGTATTTCCACATGGTGACATACAGCTGCTGCAGTTTGGTACAACTTTTGTTTTTTCTTCATTTACTGCCTGGATCATAGCAGTTAGTGTTTCTGCGTTAAAATTTACATTCGTGACGGTTGTAAATAATCCTTCAATGATGATGCGGTCGGTATTTTCTGTTTTCGGGTTATTTCCACAGGCTTTTGCCAGACCGATCAGGGCGCCGGTCAGTTCATCCTGTAAAGCGGCAACAGCTGCATCTTTTCCACAGACACCTGCGGCTCCTGTACAACCGTTGCATCCGGCAGTCTGTTCACACTGGTAGCAAAACATTTTCTGTTCCATAATAAAAATTCTCCTTTGCTGTAAATATGTTTTGGGTATATTTTGGATAAAATCAGTGATTAATAATTTAACATGAATGTATGTGACTTTGGTTGGCATAAACCAACATATTTTATTCAAAATCACTACATTTTATATATTTAAATTATTTTGTAAAAAACTCTGTTATCAAAATACTGATCACATTATAACCAAAAAGAAAAGCCCTGTATGTTGTTAAAACAACATATCGGACTTTTCCTGTTATATTTTTTACATATTTTTAATTTATTATTCCGGTTTTACTGCTGTGATAGCCTCAGCATAACGCTGTACTTTTGCTTTATACTCATCACTTCTTGCAGCAGCACCTGCATTTTTCTCATTATTCTGAATATCATCCGCATGAATGAACTGACCGCTTAAAGTATCATGTGCATGCTCAATCTGTGATTCATCAAAGGTAAAGCGAACCTTGCCATCCTCTGTCACTAATTTACCGCGGATACCACGCGGAATGATCTGATGCAGAATATTTCCCGGACAAATGATGATGCAGCTACGATACAGACTATGGTTGCTGCAGGTATGGGAATCGGGATTTTGACGGAACTGGAAGTAGAAAAGGCACCTATGCCGTTAAATCTTTCTTATATACCATTGGAAACGGATGGTATCCAGGAGATTTTATATGTGATTTATTCAAGGAAAAATGAAAATCCACTGATTCCACTGTTTTTAGAAGAAATGAAAAATAGGGATTCCGGAATAAAAATTATTTATTGTATATAGAATAGTAGCGAAAATTCCTAATTAAAAGAGATACATAAAAATGAGTTCCACTTATCTGTACATTATATACAGAAAGCAGAACTCATTTTTTATTATCTACAGTAAGGAATTTTTTTGCCAGTTATTACTTTTATGCAATAACAGCTAAGAAAGCCTTTAACCTTGTCACATTTAGATTCTTTTCAGCAGAATCCTATCTTGCTTTTGTCTCAATTTCAGTTGTCAGTTTTTCAACGAACTCGTCTAATGGAAGAACTGTAGTCTCTTTCTGACCATGGAGACGGTATGCAACGGTTCCGTCCTCTTTCTCTTTCATACCGATAACAAGAAGATAAGGAACTTTCTGAACCTGTCCTTCTCTCATACGGTAACCAAGTTTCTCAGCTCTGTCGTCTAACTCAACACGGACATCTGCTGCATCCAGTGCATCGTAAATCTTCTGAGCATAAGCATTCAATTCCGGATCATCTGTTTTAACCGGCATAATACGTGCCTGAACCGGTGCTAACCATGTTGGCAGATTTCCTTTTGTCTCTTCAAGGATATAAGCCATGAAACGATCCAGAGAACCAAGAATTGCACGATGAAGTACAACAGGTGTCTTTTTCTCACCATCACGGTCTACATAAGTCAGCTCAAATTTAGCCGGCAGACAGAAGTCCAGCTGACAGGTAGAAAGTGTATACTCATTACCTACTGCTGGTTTTACATTTACATCAAGTTTCGGTCCGTAGAAAGCAGCTTCGCCGATTTCCTCAGTATATTCGATTCCGAGAGAATCCATAACTTCGCGAAGTGCATTTTCTGCTTTGTTCCACATCTCATCATCATCATGATATTTCTCTTTGTCTTCCGGATCACGCAGAGACAGCACGCATCTGTAATCTGTGATACCGAAATCTTTGTAAGTAGAGAAAATTAAATCTACGACTTTGGAGAATTCATCTTTGATCTGCTCCGGAGTTACAAACAGATGTGCATCATTCTGGCAGAAATGACGTCCACGCTCAATACCTTTTAACGTACCACTTGCTTCAAAACGGAAGTCATGTGCAATCTCACCGATACGGATCGGAAGATCTTTGTAAGAATGAATCCTGTTTGCATAAATCATCATGTGGTGCGGGCAGTTCATCGGTCTTAAAACGAAAGACTCACCCTCAACTTCCATAGCCGGGAACATGTTGTCTTTGTAGTGATCCCAGTGTCCGGATGTCTTATACAGATCTACGGTACCAACACATGGTGTCATGACATGCAGATAACCAAGTTTACGCTCTTTGTTTTTGATATAGTTTTCCAACTCCTGCCAGATTACATATCCTTTTGGAAGGAACATCGGAAGCCCACGTCCAACCAGATCGTCTACCATGAACAGTCCCATGTCTTTACCGATTTTTCTGTGGTCACGCTCTTTTGCTTCCTCTAATAACTGCAGGTGAGCTTCCAGTTCTTCAGCGGTTGGGAAACATACACCGTAGATACGCTGCAGCATTTTGTTCTTGCTGTCCCCTTTCCAGTATGCACCGGAGTGTCTGATCAGTTTGAAATGACGGCATAATTTTACATTGTCTACGTGAGGTCCACGACAAAGATCAGTAAAATCACCCTGTGTATAACAGGAAATATTGCCATCCTCCAGATTGGAGATCAGATCCAGTTTATAGCTGTCATCTTTGAACATTTCCAGAGCTTCCTCTTTGGTAATTTCATGACGGATAATCTTTTTACCGGATTTTGCAACTTTTTTCATTTCTTTTTCAATGGCTGAGATATCCTCATCACGGATAACGTCGTCGCCGAGATCAATGTCATAGTAGAATCCTTCTGCAACAACTGGTCCAACCCAGAATTTTGCCTGTGGATACAGGTGTTTGACTGCCTGAGCCATCAGATGGGCACAGGAATGATTGAGCATGTTTAATTGTTCATCTTCTTTAAAATTAACCATTGTTTTTCCTTTCCAGAACCTTGTTTATTAATCTGCTACTATAAACTAAAAAAGCACCTTTAAGAATACCTGCTGCCAGATATACTTAAGGGTGCATATGATACACGGTTCCACCTTAATGTTTTACTTGATTTAGCCTGTAACGTGGCCATACGGTAACGCTTAAATAAATCCGGAACAATCTGCAACGGATATGATTTTTCACGCACAGCTCAAGACTGGTCTTCCTGCATGATTCGCATAAGCAGCTTTCACCAATGCTGCTCTCTCTGGAATGTTTCTGCATACAGTACTTGTTCTTTCATCGCTTTTTTCAATATCGGATAAAATTATAGCACAGTCATAAATAATGCACAAGAGGAAAGATTCATAATTCGGGTGGATTTTTGAAAAATCACAATGAAATTCTGCAATCTATCAGGATTCTGTTTGTGGAGTTCCTTCTTCCTCTGTGTTTACCGGCTTTTCCCGCAGCTGTACAGCTCTTGCAGCCATTCGGCGGCGGCTGTCTGCCTGTGCGGCATAATGTTTCTTTGTGGTATTGACATCCTTGTGTCCCAATACGTCAGCTACCAGATAAATATCACCTGTTTCCTGATACAATGTTGTGCCATAGGTACTGCGCAGTTTATGCGGTGTAATGTTTTTGACTGTAGTTACCAGTCGGGAATATTTTTTTACAAGATTTTCCACACTCCGCACATTGATCCGGCGGTTTTGCATGGACAGAAACACTGCTTCCGTACTGCCTTCCTGTGGTTCCATTTCCAGCCGTTCATCCAGATAGGCATCCAGTGCTTCTGCTACTTCATCTCCAAAATAAACCATGACTTCGGAACCGCCTTTCCGGTGCACTTTAATGCCGTTGTTTTTTGGATCAATATCGTTCAGATCCAGACCGACACATTCAGATACACGGATACCGGTACCAAGTAAAAGCGTAAGAATGGCCATATCCCGCTTTTTTGTCTTGTTATGGTAGATTTTCTGGCGTTCTGTCAGTTTTTCACCGGATTCTGCTTCATCTAATAAAATGGCAATCTCATCCACATCCAGTCGAACGATATTTTTTTCATGCTGCTTTGGCATCTGCACAAGTGCAGCAGGATTTTTTTCAATGATTTCCTTGCGGAAAAAATAATTATAGAAACTGCGCAGACAAGCGAGTTTTCGCATCTGACCACGCTCATCATTGGTATATTCTTTCCCGTTATGCGTATAAAATTTCAGATACTGCAGATATTCTTCAATATCCATCGGTGTGATCTGTTCCAGAATATCAATGGGAAAATCCGTGATCTCGATTTTCGATAGTGTGGAATTATTCTCATGCAGATAATGAAAAAATACACCAAGATCATAAGCATAGGCGATTCTTGTCCGGGACGATGTTGACGGCTCAATACCAATAAAATATTCTCTGCAAAACTGTGGCAATTCAGCTACAAGTGCGCGCAGTTTCTGTTCATTTTCAATATTGATTTGCTCACTGTATTTTCGTTCTTTCATATCAAATCATTCTTTCTACTACAATATATTTATGGTTAATATCCCTTACAGCCAGTAAGGAATTATC